>Ga0315545_1000854_pt1 | contig 31582 bp, 24 predicted proteins | sample SalMarSW160210MG_FD_203096 | JGI IMG/M metagenome (GOLD analysis project Ga0315545, IMG submission 203096) | Salt marsh sediment microbial communities from the Plum Island Ecosystem LTER, Massachusetts, United States - Salt Marsh Sediment SW1602-10 ...
AATACTGAAGCATTGATAGATGTAGACCTTCATCGATTGCGCTATATCTGGAATAATTCATTTGGTGAAAATAAAGATTCTTTATATATTCAACGTTTAAGTGAGATTGTCGAAGAATATAAAAATTATTCGCTTTCCAGTCTTGCGGCGTTTTATCTGGCAAAAGCGTTGGGAGAAGAAGAGGACCTGGTAAAAGCTCACGATGTAGCAGAAAATGGATATAAGAAATTTCCGGATTCCCCCGGAGGAAAATCCTGCAGGATATATATGGATGAGATCGAAAAGAAATCTCTGTCATTAAAAATTGAACGGAATATACCATCCAGATCTTCAAAAATGTTTGTTAGGTGCAAAAATATTAATAAATTATTTATAAGGATATACAGAGATGAATGGCTTGATTATAGGAAAGGTGAATATGGTTATAGAGAAGGTTTGGCTGATACGAATAAGATAGCAAAGCTGTTTTCGCAAAAGGCAGATAAAGAATGGAGTGCTGAAATACCTTCTGCAGAAGATTTTAAGACAAAAATTTTAGAATTAGATATTCCGGAGTTAAAGTCTGGCTTTTATCGTATATTTGTTAGTTGGGAAGAAGATTTTAAGGATTTAACAAGGATTGAGCAATCATTTTTTTCCGTCAGCAATCTTACTTTGATTTCAAAGGAAAGACCTGGTGTAATCGAGGGTCTGGTAGTAGATGCAAATACCGGTGAACCCGTTGTAAATGCAAAGGTTACTGAAATAGTTAAGATAGACTCTAAAAATTATATATTGGGAAGAAAACTAAATACGGATTTAAATGGATTTTTTACTTTCAGTAACGATAAGAGGAAATTCAGAGGTATTTATCTACAAGTTGAAAAAGGAAGAGAGAGAGTTTTTACATTCTATCCACTGTATTTTAATGGAAAGGATAGCTATAAACCTGAGCGTAAGACCATCTTTTTTACTGACAGGTCAATATACCGACCCGGTCAGATAATCTATTTCAAAGGAATCTGTGTTCATATCGACAGAGAAGGTAATAATTATGAGGTCTTACCTGATAAAGAAGTAACGGTTTCTTTTTTTGATGTTAACAACAAGGAAATTACTCATACCATTTTTGCAACAAATGAATTCGGAAGTTTTAGTGGACATTTTACCGCACCATCCGAACGACTTACCGGTAGAATGCATATCAAGGCAAGAGACCCCTGGGGGCAAACATCAATAAGAGTTGAAGAATATAAACGTCCTAAATTTGCAGTAGAAATTGAATATCCGGAAAAAGAATATAAACTTAACGAAAAAATAAATATAACCGGTAAAGCAATTTCTTATACAGGAGCACCGGTAGATAATGCTAAAGTCAGCTATACGGTTACACGAAATTCATATTTCCCGTTCTGGTGGCGCTGGTATTACCACTCCACCGGAAGTGGTTCCGAGCAGATTGTCCATGGTATCACTGAAACAGATGAAGAAGGGAACTTTACCATTTCTTTTCCGGCTAAACCGGATCTAAAAATATCCCCGGATAATGACCCTACTTTTACTTACAAAATTAATGTGGAAGTTACTTCTCCTGACGGCGAGACTCAAACGGATGAAACATCAGTAAGTATAGGTTATTCGGCATTTAAAATTGAATTGTCTACAAAGGACCATCCGGTTAATCAAAGGAATTTCACTATAGAGGTAGCTACCCAAACATTAAACGGCAAAAATATACCTGTAGCTACTCATTTGAAAATATTTAAACTTAAAGAACCCAAAAGTCCGGTTAAATCAGCCCTGTGGGAAGATGAATTATTGAGAAATATTACGCCTGATAGGGTAGATAGTAGTAAAGGATTTTCTTCCAGATGGGAGAATTGGCCTAAAGATAAATTATTTTTTGAGTCTGAAGTTACAACGGAGAACAGCAATCCTGAGTTGGTAAAAGTAAAGTTGCCAACTGGTTTATATAAAATAGAATGCACTGCGGTGGATAAATCGGGGAAAGAGGTCAGGGCTTTTTTACCGCTTATAGTTCTTCCCGATTGGAAGGGAAAGAAATTTCCTATTAAGCTTCCTTTTGTTGCTGAGTTAAACAACAACGTTATCGAAGTAGGGAAAGATCTTGAGGTTCTCTGGGGTAGCGGCTATGAGAACTGTAGATGTTTTGTTGAAATTGAATATAATAATGAAATCATAAAACGTTACTGGACCGATAGGAACAGTACGCAGCATACATTCAGTTTTCCGGTAACAGAAAAATTCAGAGGTGGATTTACAGTTTATTTAAACATGGTAAGAGAAAATAGAGCATACTTAGAAACTAAATTTATAGATGTTCCCTGGGATAATAAAGAACTTGAAATTTCTTTTGAGACATTCAGGGATAAGATAACACCGGGAGATAAAGAAAAAATATCACTTAAAGTGCGAGGTAAAAAAAGCGCAATAAAAACAGCCGAGATGGTTGCCTCAATGTATGACTTTTCTCTTAACCAATTCTGTTCGCATGAGTGGAATAGATTTGATTTTTTCAAGCATCAACGTTCTTATATGCAGAACAGATTTATCAATATGCAACAGGTTTTCCATCGTTGTAAAAAATCTTGGGAATTTCCGACCCCTTACCCGGAAATAAATTACACCCATTTCCCTCAATATCTGACAAGCGATTTTCTTTATTATCAATTCCCGGTTATGCCCGGAGTGACTTACAAAAAGAGTAAGGATATAGATAAACGATATGGTGTAATTCAGGGAAGGGTGGTGGATGCAAATACCGGAGAACCTTTACCTGGTGCCAATGTACTCATTTTAGAAACAGATAGAGGTACGGCGACCGATGCGGATGGTAATTTTACAATTAGAAATTTACCCGTCGGTACTTACAAAGTAAAGTGTGCAATGATGGGATATCAATCACTTACTTTCTCAGATATTGAATCAAAAAAAGGGACAATTACAACAGTCGATTTTAAATTACAAGAGAGTTTTATGCAAGGTGAAGGGGTAACTGTACAAGCAGCAAGAGAAGTAGTAAAAATGGATTTAGCTACATCTTCTTGGGACTTAACACCTCCAGCTTTTCGTATAGAAGAAGAAAAGCTTGAAAAGGAAGAAGTAAAAATATCTCCCATAGACCTGAAGGCAGTTAAAATACGGGAAGATTTAAGTGAGACTGCGTTTTTCTATCCTCATCTTTTAATTGATAAGAACGGAATGATAAGTTTTGAATTTACATCACCGGAAGCTCTGACTAAATGGCAAATTATGGGGTTCGCTCATGGGAAGGAGTGCGAGAATGGCATTGTTACCGGATATACGGTAACAAAGAAAGAACTTATGGTTCGTCCTAATCCTCCCAGATTTTTGCGAGAAGGAGACACATTATATTTCGCTGCCAGTGTTGTTAATATCTCCGATAGTAAACAGGATGGTAAAGTACAATTAGATTTTAAGGATTTGATAACTGAGAAATCAATGAATGAACAGCTGAAACTGGGATCTCATGTGCAAACTTTTATCATAAAACCTCACAGTTCGGAGAGTTTTTTATGGAAAGTGACTGTTCCCAAGGGGATGAATCCTCTTACTTATACAGTAGTAGCAAAAAGTCTAAGTTTCTCAGATGGAGAAACTGGTGCAATACCGGTTCTTTCCAGCAGGATATTCTTAACCGAATCATACCCTTTATATGTTCGAGGTAAACAAACAAAAAACTTCACCTTCGATAGAGTAAAAAATATAAGCAGTTCTAAAACCGCTGAACCTTTTAATTTTACAGTCCAGATGACATCCAATCCCAGCTGGTATGCAATTCAGGCTTTGCCATATCTATCCGAATTTCCGTATGAGTGCTCTGAGCAGATATTTAATCGTTTGTATGCTAACAGTGTAGGTAAGTATATTGTAGATGGTAATCCCAGGATAGAAGAAGTATTTAAACAGTGGCGGGGTACCGATGCTCTTAAATCAAATCTTGAAAAAAATCAGGATTTAAAATCGGTTACTCTACTTGAAACACCCTGGGTCCGTCAAGCAGAAAGTGAAAGTGGGGCGAAGAGAGATGTAGGAATATTTTTTGAGGAAAATACAATTGGGCAAAATTTAAATTCCGCATATTATAAACTAAGTAAAATGCAACATTCAGATGGTAGTTGGCCCTGGTTTCCCGGAGGTAGATCTGATACTTATATTACCCTTTATATATTAACTAACTTCGGCAGGTTAAAAAATATGGGCGTAGACGTAGATATGTCGCTTGCTTATAAAGCTATAAATTATCTCGATAAATGGTTTAAAGATGTCTATAATAAATTAGAAAACAAATCTAAAAACAATCTTACTCCATTAATTGCGTTTTATCTATATGGTCGTAGTTTTTACCTGAAAGATAAACCAATTTCTTCACTTAGTAAAGAGGCAACGGATTATTTTTTAAATCAGGCAGACCAGTACTGGTTACAGCTAAATTCACGACTTTCTCAAGGGTATCTTGCTCTTGCTTTGAACCGTTTTAATAGAAACAAAACAGCGAAAAAAATTATGGCATCTATTAAAGAACGAAGTGTTACGGATGAAGAAATGGGCATGTTCTGGAGGGAGCTGGAACGTTCCTGGTGGTGGTACAGAGCACCGATCGAAACCCAGGCTTTGATGATTGAAGCTTTTTCTGAAGTGACAGGCGATACTATTGCGGTTGAAGATTGTAAAGTATGGTTGTTAAAGCAAAAACAGACAATACATTGGAGAACGACAAAAGCAACATCGGATGCTATATATGCGCTTCTTTTAAGAGGTGATGATTATATTTCGAGCAATAAGTTGGTAAAGGTGCAACTTGGAGAAGAAGAAGTTACGCCGGAGAAAATAGAAGCCGGTACTAATTTCTATGAAAAAATTTATATGAAGGATGAGATTCGACCCGATTTTTCGGATATTAAGGTTATCAAAGAAGATAAAGGTATTGCCTGGGGCGGTGTTTACCTTCAGTATTTCGAGGAGATGAGCGCCGTGACCTCTCATACTACCAACCTTCAATTAAAAAAAGATATATTTATCAAGAGTACTACAAAAAAGGGTACGGTTATTAAGCCGATACCGGATATTTTAAATGTTGGAGATCTTCTTACTGTCAGAATTGTGTTGAAAGTCGACCGGGACATGGAATATGTCCATTTAAAAGACCTTAGAGGTAGCGGTTTAGAGCCTGTGGATGTTTTATCTTTTTATCGTTATCAGGATGGGTTAAGATATTACCAGTCGACTAAAGATGTGGCTACGCATTTCTTTATCTCTTATTTACCAAAAGGTACGTATGTTTTTGAATACGATTTAAGAGTACAACATAGAGGTCAATACCAGAGTGGTATTGCGGAGATACAGTGTATGTATGCTCCTGAATTTAGCAGTCATTCTGAAAGCATCGTGTTGAAAGTAAAATAAGGTTAAAGTTTGTTATATAGAAGTAAATAATTAGGAGGTTTTTTATGGTTTGTTCCAAGTGTGGAACGCAGAATCCCGAAGACGCGAAATTTTGCATAGGTTGTGGAGCCAGATTTGCTGATGGAAATGCGTCCTTTTTTGCGGCTTCAGATGTAAAGTATGCCGTTTTCTGGGAGCGTTTTCTCGCTTATTGTATTGATAGTGCAATTTTGACCCTTGGTTCAGTTGTTGTTGGTTTTCTTGGGGCGTTCTTTATCGGTTTTGTTATGGCTCTTATGGGAATGGAAATAGAGGAAATGGAAGATTTCTTCGTAGTCCTTTATTACATATTAGCATTTTTGTTAAGCTGGCTTTATTTTACAATAATGGAAAGTTCTATACTGCAAGCAACTCTTGGTAAGAAGATATTCAATTTGTTTGTTACGGATATATCCGGTAATAGAATTACTTTCTTGAATGCTAATGCCAGATACTGGAGTAAATTTATATCCGGAGCAATTTTTGCTATCGGCTATATAATGGCAGCATTTACGGAAAAACATCAAGCTCTTCATGATATGATTGAAAGAACTCTTGTCGTAAAGAAAAAATAATTTAGAATTAAACACTTCAACATTTTAACTTTTGCAATCTCTTGTTTTTCTAAACCTTTTTAGTAATATCCATTTCCGTAAAAAATTTAGGAGGAAAGATAGAAATCGAATTCGAAGAATGCATTAAAGAAGTTTCTTTTATAGATGTGAATGATAAAAATCTTCACCGTAATATCTTTACGCTTTCATGGCCGGCTGTTTTGGAACAGTTGCTTTTCACCGTTACAGCGTTTGTCGATATTATAATGGTTTCACGTCTCGGTACGGATTCCATTGCAGCTGTCGGATTGGCAAGCATCTTGTTTTTTATTTTTATTTCTGTATTTGCTTTTCCTTTGCGTATCGCCGCGCAGGCTCTGACCGCAAGATTCGCAGGAGAATGTTCAATAAGTAAAATAAAAGAGTCAGGCGGAAACGCTTTGTTTTTAAGTATTGCTCTTGGGATTGCTATGAGCTTACTCGGAATATTTGGAAGTGGGAAGTTAATGGGGCTTATGGGTACGAGTGAAGCCGTTTATAAGCTTGGCAGTGAATATCTTACTATCGTAATGGGTGTTTCTTTATTTACCTTTATTTATTTTTCTTCTACGGGAATAATAAGGGGGATGGGGGATACGAGGACGCCTATGTTCCTGATGGGTTTTAGTAATGTTTTTAATGTTGTTTTTAATTATTTTCTAATATTTGGTATAGGGGTCTTTCCGAAACTCGGAGTAGTAGGAGCCGCTATTGCAACCGGAGGTTCTTATATTCTTGGGGCAATTTTAATCCTTGCAATTATACATTTAAGAAAAAGAATCCCTGTTAGAATTGAAGATATAGGTAAAATAAATAAAAAAACGACGCAAAATATCTGGAAGATAGCTTCTCCTGCTGTTTTAGAATTCGGTATAAGAAGAACCAGTTTGTTTTTCTTTATGAAGATGGTTACGTCGCTTGGTACTGCTGCTCTGGCAGCTCATCAGCTTGCTTTAAGAATCGAATCGTTTTCATTTATGATGGGGGTTGGTTTTGGGATTGCTTCAAGTACTCTGGTTGGACAAAGTCTCGGGGCAAAGAATAAAAGTCTAGCCGATGAAAGTATAAAGAAAACTTCTTATTATGCTGTTGCTGCTATGTCAATACTTGCCTTTCTATTTGTTTTGAAGCCGGAAGCCGTATTTGCGATTTTCAAACCGGAAAACGAAGTTAAGATTTTTGCAATGTTAGCGATTATAATAGCTGCTTTCGAGCAAATACCGCTGGCTTTTCTTATAGTTGTTACAGGCGGTTTAAATGGAGCAGGAGATACGAAAACTCCAATGATAATAGCTTTTATTGGTTCTATTGTCGTAAGACTTTCTCTTGTGTATTTGTTTGCTTTCAAGCTTGGTTATGGGTTTGCGGGCGTATGGATGGCTGCCGTTTGCGATTGGACCATTGAGGCAATACTTGCGGTTATCGCTTTTTATAAGGGGAAGTGGAGGGAAATTGAATTTAAATAAGAAGCCAGAAGCCAGGAGTTAGAAGTCGGAATCCCATCTCACCTTCAAAAAAAAATTGAACCACAAAGCACACAAAGAGCACAAAGCCCCACACAACCTATTTCTTTTTTAACTTTCTAACTTCCTAACATTCTAACAATAATAGCAAAAGAAAATCCCATAAATAGAAAAGAAGTTGATAAAATGAAAAATTTTGCTATTATTATTTTATATGGAATTTGAAGAATTTGAGAAAGTTGTTAATGAGATTCTAAAAGATATACCTGAAGAATACAGGAAGATCCTGCGTGATGAGCGCATTGAAGTTATTTGCAGGGAATATGTTCCGGTGGGCGTAAGGCAGCAGTTTCCCGGGAAAATCGTTTTCGGTTTATTTGCAGGAATTTCGAAAGATAAAAAAAGAACATTTTCCGTTCAAGCACAGCCGACAAGAATTGAGATTTATAAAGAAAGTTTTGAGAGGGTTTTTGGCAGAAAAATGACTGGTGAAATGAAAGAACAAATTTATAAAACATTAGTTCACGAAATAGCCCATTATTTCGGTTTTAATGAGGATGAAGTCCGTTCCAGAGGATACTGAGCGGCAAAGCCGCTTAATTAGTTGAATAGTTGAATTGAAAAATAGTTGAAAAGTAAAACTTTGTGCTCTTTGTGTACTTTGTGGTTCAATTTTTTATAGAGAAGTTTTTGCGGGATTTTATGTTGACAAAGATTAGAATCGTTTTTATAGTAATGATGGATATGAAATTAATCAAAATAGAAAAGAAGAAATAACTTTGGAACAAAAAAAGGAGGAAAAGTGAAAAATTTAGTTCTGGTTGTTTTGGTGTTAGTTAGCATTTTTTCAAATGCAGTTGTATTAGGAACATCAGTGAAAGAGGAGGTCTTTCAGATGGAAAAAGTAGAAGCTGGGAATTATATACCGCCGTGTCCTATTGCACTTATCGGAAGTAAATCCGGAGATCAGGTTAACTTTATGACTTGTGCCTGGTTTACAAGATTAGAACAAAATCCGTATCTCTTCGGAATTTCCATACAAAAAAAGCATTTCACACATCAAGCTATAATGAAAAATAAATGTTTCAGCATTAATATTCCTCCCGTTGATTTTATTCCTCGGGTTGATGCCGTGGGAATGTTATCCGGAAAAGAATACGACAAAGGTGAGGTATTCGATGTATTTTACGGCGATAATGAGAATGCTCCTATGGTCGATGGAAGCATTCTTTCTTTTGAATGTGAGGTTGTAAATTCGGTGAGTTTGGTAGAAGCAGATGAAGCATATCCAAGTGAACATACATTGTTTATAGGCGAAGTGAAAAATGTATGGGTAAATAAAAAAGCACTTAAAGGTAATGCCCTGGATTTTAAGACTATGGAACCTATAATATGGGCTTTATCGCCGAATAGTTATTTTACTATCGGAGAAAATAAAGGACGAGCATTTAATCGAGATAATATAAAACTGGTTCCGAAGAAGAAATAGCTTTTTTGGATATCATTAAACTAAGCTTTTAGCTTTTCGCTTAAAAAACAAACAAAAAACTTTGTAGTCTTTGTGGTTCAAAAGAATTAGGGGGTGAGGTTGTGTGGACTCTGTGCTCTCTGTGTTTTAATCGGTGGGTGGTTGTGGGTTAAATAAAACACAAAATCTCTGTGTTCTCTGTGGTTAATATTTTGGTGGGTAGGGTAGTGGGCTTGACAAAAAATAAAAAGGGTATAATCTTCTAACAAAATAAGACTTTTTTAGTCTGTTGTAGGTTACCTAACAGTTAGTTTAACTGCAGTTTCTTTTTTTTAATGGACCTTAAACTTTAAAAGGAGGCAAAAATGAGTGAGAAAGTATATATATTCGACACATCTCTTAGAGATGGCGAACAGGCTCCGGGATTTAGCATGAATGTGGATGAAAAGGTGAAATTAGCCTTACATCTACAGAAGCTAAATGTCGACTGTGTTGAAGCCGGCTTTGCCATAGCCTCAGAAGGAGATTTTGAAGCCATAAGAGAGGTTTCAAAAGTCTTAAAAGGTCCGGAAGTAGCCAGTCTTGCCAGAGTAAGAGAAAAAGACATAGACCGTGCATGGGAGGCTCTTAAACACGCTAAAAAGCCTCGTATTCACGTTTTTATAGCAACATCCGACATTCACATGAAACATAAACTTAAAATGGAAAAGGAAGAGGTGCTTGAAGCTGCTGTAAAAGGCGTAGAACACGCTTGTAAATATACGGATAATGTTGAATTTTCAGCAGAAGACGCGACAAGGACAAAACCGGAGTTTCTCGCCAAGGTTTGTAACGCTGTAATAAAAGCAGGAGCAAAGGCTGTGAATATACCGGATACCGTTGGCTACACTACTCCCGATGAATTTTTCAAGCTCATAGCTTATCTGAAAGACAAAATTAAGAACAGTGCTGTTATAAGTGTACATTGTCATAACGACCTTGGTCTTGCTGTGGCTAATTCTCTTGCGGCAGTAGAAGCAGGAGCAAGGCAGGTAGAATGTACAATCAACGGTATCGGAGAACGAGCCGGAAATGCTTCTATAGAAGAACTTGTGATGATAATTAATACCCGGCAAGATCTGTTCGACTTTAAGACCGATATAAACACAAAACACATATATCCTACGAGCAGAGCTCTTTCTTTGATTACAGGAGTTCAGGTTCAGCCAAACAAAGCTATTGTCGGAAGAAATGCTTTTGCCCACGAGGCTGGTATTCATCAGGATGGAGTACTTAAGGAGAAAAGTACTTACGAGATAATGAAACCGGAGGATATAGGATTACCTTCCAACGAGTTGGTTCTCGGAAAACATTCAGGGCGGCACGCTTTTCGAAACAAACTCGAAATGCTTGGATACCAGTATACTGATGATCAAATAGATAAGCTTTTTAAGAGATTTAAAGCTCTTGCCGATAAAAAGAAAGAAATTTATGATGAAGACCTTGAAATGCTTGTTGCATCCGAGCTTTTTACTATAGAAGAAAAATATAAACTGCTTTCTACTAAATTCTCCGGAGGAACTGATATTCTCCCTTCTGCGACTGTCGAGATAGAGGTTGACGGCAAACATTTTAAGAAACAGGGTTCGGGTGACGGTCCTGTAGACGCCGTTTATGATGCAATAAGAAAAGTGGTGCCGGACAAGGTTACAATTAAACGTTTTAGCATAAGCGCGATAACCGGCGGTTCAGATGCTCAGGGAGAAGTTACTGTTTATATAGAAGAAGATGGAATCGATTCTGTGGGAAGAGCGGCTAAAACAGATATTGTCATTGCAAGTGCAGAAGCCCTCGTAAATGCTTTGAATCGTCTTGTTTTGAAGAAAAAAATGAAAGAAAGAGAAGAAAACGGAGTGTAATTATGGGACATACTATAACTGAAAAGATACTTGCGGCACATGCGGGTAAAAACGAGGTAAATCCCGGTGAACATGTCGTTGCAAATGTCGATTTTATGGTCGCGAATGATATAACGGCACCGATAACGATTAATATCATTGAAGATATCAAGAATGCCGAAATAAAAAATGAGAATATCGCTCTGGTTCCCGATCATTTTACTCCAAATAAGGATATAAAATCTGCTGAAAATGTAAAAAAACTCAGGCAATTTTCAAAGAAGCACGCCATTAAATACTTTTTTGAAACCGGAAGATGCGGGGTTGAACACTGTATGCTTCCCGAAATGGGTCTTGTTGTTCCTGGTGATCTTGTAATAGGAGCAGATAGTCATACCTGTACATACGGAGCTCTCGGGTGTTTTTCAAGCGGAGTCGGAAGCACCGACCTTGCCGGGGCTCTCATGACGGGTAAAGTATGGCTTAGAGTGCCTGATACAATAAAACTGGAGTATACGGGCAAATTGAAAGAATGGGTTTATGGCAAAGATTTGATTCTTATGACATTAAAGGAACTTGGTAATGTTGCCGCTATATATAAATCTCTTGAATTTACCGGAAGTACTGTATCCGAATTAAGCATGTACCAGAGATTGACAATGAGTAATATGGCTGTAGAAGCCGGAGCCAAGAACGGTATATTTCCGCCGGATAAGATTACCGAAGAGTACGTTAAGGATAGAGCAAAAAGAAGTTATAAAATATATCAGAGTGATTCTGATGCAAAATATTCTGATATACGCAAATTCGATGTTTCGAATCTTGATCCGCAGGTATCCTTACCTCATCTTCCTTCTAATGCGGAAAGCATAAAAAACATAGGGAAGATAGAGATAGATCAAGCTTTTATAGGTTCTTGCACAAATGGCTGGTATGAAGATCTGGAAATTGCAGCTAAGATATTGAAGGGTAAGAAAGTAGCTCCAAGTACCAGGTTGATAATTATTCCCCCGACACCGGCAATTTATATGAAAGCTCTTAAGAATGGCTTACTTGAGATTTTCGGTGAGGCAGAAGCAGTTATTGGTCCTCCGACGTGCGGTCCGTGTCTGGGCGGCCATATGGGAATTCTGGCTTCCGGAGAAAAAGCTATAGCTACGACAAATCGTAATTTTGTCGGAAGAATGGGGCATTATGAGAGCGAAGTTTATCTTTCTAATCCCGCAGTCGCGGCAGCTTCTGCAGTGGCGGGTAGAATTGTTCATCCTGAGGAGGTATTGTAATGGATTTAATACACGGTAAAGTCTGGAAATTTGGAGATAATATAGATACAGACGTGATAATTCCGGCGCGCTATCTTAATATGACTGACCCTGATGAACTGGCTGCACATGTTTTTGAGCCTGTCAGAGGAGAACATTTCAATGAGGTAATCGATAGGGGAGACGTCGTGATTGGCGGCGATAATTTCGGATGCGGTTCATCAAGAGAGCACGCTCCTATTGCCTTAAAAGCATGTGGAATATCCTGTGTTATTGCTAAAACTTTCGCCAGGATTTTCTACCGGAATTCTTTCAACATTGGACTTCCTCTAATAATACAGCCCGAGGCAGCAGAAGAGATAAAAGAAGGGGATACCCTGAATGTCAACCTTGAAGAAGGATTGATACGATGTGGATCTTCAGGTAAAGAGTATGCCTTTCCTTCGCTTGAAGGTATGATGATTAAGCTATTAGAAAACAAAGGCTTAATATCCTACATTTTAAATGAAGGCTACAATACTAGTGAGTAGTGAGAAGAGAGTAGGGAGTAGTTAAGAAATTTAGAAAAAAGCCTTTTGCTCTTTTTGTGCTTTGGGGTTAATGTTTTTTCGTTGGCAATTTTTTGGTCTTCTTTGGCGGTCTGATAATGTAAATAACGAGTATAAAGGCTGCTACAAGTACGGTTAGGATTCGGAGAAGAGTTTGATTTACGTCTGGGTATACCAGCTTCTCTATATAGTGAACAATAAATGAGCCCGGATAAGTAGCTTCCGGGCTGTATCGTGTTCTTGATAAGTTTTCAAGTATGGTTAAAGGGCAAAATCTTCTTAAAATTGTTAATATTCCGACAAACAGGATACCCGAAAGGTGCAACGTTCTAAATAACCACCATTCGAAAAATTCTTTCCGGAAAAATCCGTATATGGTTAGAAGGAAACCCAGCAGCATAAAAATTATCCAGATGAAATGCAAAACAACAATCATATCCGCGATTATCTTGTAAAGCATAATTAATAGTTAGTAGGGAGTAGAGAGCAGTTAGCAGTAAAAAAACTGTAAAAAGATCTGTGTTCATCCGTGGCAGTAATTAGGATTTTGGATTTAGGGATTGGGATTTGGCAAAACCAAACATTTTTTATTCGTGTTATTTGTGTGATTTGTTGTTCCTATTTGTTTTGGTGGATGTGGGTGATTTTTTAAACAAAAAGGTATAATTATTTGTTGTTTCTTTGTGTTCTCTGTGTCTCTGTGAGAGATTATTATTTCTCATCCAAAAGAACCGCTACATAAGGTAATTCGCGGAAGAGATTATCATAATCCATACCGTATCCGACTACAAATTTATCGGGAATTTCAAAGCCCACGTAGTCAGCTTTCAATCCGTTTATTCTTCTTTCCGGTTTATCGAGAAAAACGCAGGTTTTTATAGAAGCAGGATTTTTCTTTTGAAAGTATTCTTTCGCAAACGCCAGAGTTCTACCTGTATCAAGTATATCGTCTACGATTAAAACCCACTTGTTTTTAATATCGGTTGTAATATCTCTAAGCATTTTTAGTTCTCCGGAAGATACTTTTCCGGAACCATAGGATTCGACAGTAATAAAATCTAGGGAAGGGTGTATATTATGTATGTTAAATAGTCTTAATAAATCCGATAAAAAGACGAAACTTCCTTTTAAAATACCAATTACAAAAAGTTCCTTGTCTTTACTATCTTCTGCGATTTGTTTTACAAGCTCCTTTACTCGTGTAGCTATATCGTTTTCGTTTATTAGGGTTTCGAATCTCATTCCTTTTATAGTTTTCATATCACTATAATTTTAGGAATTCAGAAATAAATGTCAAGAGTATACCCAACATCCCCACCCAATTTTTTACCACAGAGACCACAGAGAGACACAGAGAAAAAAACAAAAAATATTGCTTTGTTTAAAACCCAACACACCCCAAAACTATAAAGGATAACAAATCACACAAATAGCACGAATAAAAAGAGGGGATTAATCTTAGAATATTTGAGTCAATCTGCGTGCTATTAAAATTTAATCTTGCAAAATGATACATATATCTTATTTTATATTTTAAAAAGCAGGAGGATATTATGTTTTTGCTTATCTTTAGCTTTTTGATTTATATTAACAAGAGTAAAGATTACAATGTTGAATAAAATCGTTCTGCAGACTACCACTGAAGCTCTGCATGGCAAAGATTTCTTTGACTTGGATGCTGAGTATAGACGGCGCAAAGACTATATCATGCGCGGACGAAAATATGAAGATGGGGAAAAGCATGATGCACCCGGTGCTTATAAACTTGTCACAAATGATTCCATTGCCTTTATGATGGATGTTCTGGCAGCACATGATCTGCGGAGTCTGGATTCTGATGAGGAGGTAGAGCCCAATCGCAAGCAGCCTTCTGTAGATATATATCATCAGGTTAAAATTGCGAATAAAAAACCGCATATCGATGGTCTTATTGTCGACAGTGAGCGCCTGACTCGTGAGAAAGGTGCTTATTATCAGGTACTCCAGCGCTTGTGCATTTCCGATCCGCAATTTTTTGGAGAAGAGGATTTCATTGAACAGGATTTTGACTATGGGGATATGAAAGCGCAATTGCGCTCTTATTTTGAGCCCACGCGCAAGGCTCCCAAACGCAGGATCGACGGCCTGCTGTTGGAAAAACTTGGCATTAAAAGTGCGGCGGCCTTGGACAAGTATAATCGTAAAAAGCTTATAGTTGAAATCACAAAAGTAGTTAATTTTTATATGGAAGAAACAGAGCATTTTGATCTCATTAACATGCACACCTATGATGCTATTCCTGAGATTGCGGAAATCATGGAAGAAGCAAAAGTACAAATTGCAGCCGGTCTGCAATTGGACAAATCTGAACGGCGCCAAATCAACCGTGCTTTGTTCGAAGTGCTTTTTCCTAAACAAGAACGTGCCAACAGGCCCAAGACCATACCTGCTGAATGGGTAAGAGGTGTTTTGAATGTTTTTAATCCGGCCGTGCATTTGCTGGCCTTTGGACTGGAATTGGGCCTTACGGTCACAGATAAGGAGTTGAAAAAGGGCAAGGGCTTGCTGGACAAGGCCGGGAAATTGCGTCCATACTATGAAACAATATTGTTGAATAATGCGAAAAAGTGGAGACAATTGGTTCCTTTTCAAAAGTTTATGAAAAACATAGCCTCCCCTGATGATCTTGCTTTGGCTATAGACTTGCATGTTGTAACAATTATGCATGAAATATTCCACTTGATAGGCCTGCATGTACCTTATAAGCGTCTTAAAACCATGTCTGATGAGAAATGGGAATGGCTGGCGAAATCCGCCATTCCGGTTATTCAGGAGCTGTATGAGAAGAATCCCAAACTTATCCAGACCTCAGTCAATAATAAAAATATAATTAAAGCGTTCCATGCTGTGCGGGATTCCAAGGATCCGGTGGAAATGACAAGTAACATTATCCGGGCAATGAGTATTTTGGAGACTTATTGCGACCGCGGCAGCATGTTTTTTATTCAAAATTTTTTTAAGCTGCAGAGTTACCGCAAAATAATTGAAGGTATAGGTGAGCGCTTTACCGGCAAATTGCCGGTAAAAGTGTATGATATGTTCGAGTTGGATGACAAGCGCAAAGCCCGACAATTGCCGATCTTGGGATTCACACAGGCTGATATTGAGGAATTGGAAAAGGCTTTAGAGGCAGATGAGCTCAGGCATCCTTATGTACAACTCGGAGATACGCCTATTTTACCGGAAGAAGAGGAAATATACCGTAAGATTTGGGAATTGGTACGGCACTTTGCGCTGGAAGGAAAGTATGGTGTTCTAGACAAAGAGCATTTTAAAACCAGTCCTTTTGTTATTTTGTCACATTCTAAAAAATATGGCACACAAAAGGCAAAATAACAGTTATGCTTTAAAATTTGTTAAATATCTGAGAAAGCTTTATTTGACCTTTTTCCAGGTCCTTTTCAAAAAAGATTCTCTTCCGGAACCTACCTTGTAGTTTTGATATTTTATAGGACACGTTTTATAATAATCCTGATGATAATCTTCAGCCGGATAGAATTCCGCAGCTTCTTTTATTTCAGTCGCTATAGGCTTATCGAATTTACCTGATTCCTCCAGGGTTTTTTTCGATTCTTCAGCAATTTTTCTCTGCTTGTCGTTATGATAAAATATTGCCGTTTTGTATTGAGTCCCTTTATCCGCGAACTGTCCTTCTCGGTCGGTCGGATCTATCTGCTGCCAGAATATCTCAACAAGCTCTCTGTATGTTATCTTATTACTGTCGAAGGTTACTTGTACAGCTTCATAATGTCCTGTTTTACCCGAACAAACTTCCGGGTATGTAGGGTTCTTTGTTTTTCCTCCTGTATATCCGGAAACGGCCTCTTTTACTCCTTCTAATTCGTCAAATGCCGATTCTATACACCAAAAACAACCACCTGCAAAAGTGGCTTTTTCGAAAATTTCTTTTTCCATTTTTGTTTCTCCTTTTTTACTATCTCCGCTTGCGACAAGCGGAAGGACGAAGGTAACTATTATTAAAAAACCAACAAGACTTTTCTTATTCAAAGACATTATAACTCCTTTTTTATAAAAGACTTACTTTTAAGGTGAGATGTTCCGATAAAAAAAGTCCCTACGACATTATTCGTAGGGACTCGTTATAAAGTATGATATATTATTTAAATTAAGCTTTGCCAGCCGAATTTAAGACGTTTTCGTTCTTATGTTTATACATATTTATTAAAGCTTCACGCGCGGGTCCGAGATACTTTCTCGGATCGAAATCCTCCGGATGTTCAACAAGGTGTTTCCTGATAGCTGCGGTCATCCATAGTCTGCCGTCCGAATCGATGTTTACTTTGCATACGTTGTACTTTACCGCTTTTTGAAGCTGTTCCTCCGGGATACCTATAGAATCTTTTAGAGTGCCCCCGTTTTCGTTAATTGTTTTTATGGCTTCAGGTGGTACTGAGGAGGAGCCGTGAAGTACAATCTGGAAACCGGGAATTCGTTTTTCGACTTCTTCTAAGATGTCAAATCGTAGGGGAGGGGGTATTAATACTCCATCTTCGTTTCTTGTGCACTGGTCCGGTTTGAATTTATTCGCTCCGTGAGAAGTTCCTATCGATATCGCAAGAGAATCGACGCCTGTTCTTTTCACAAATTCTTCGACTTCTTCAGGTTTTGTATAATGAGTTTCTTCCGAAACAACGTGTTCTTCTATACCGGCAAGTACTCCAAGTTCGCCTTCGACTGTCACATCGAGGGGATGGGCATAGGCGACAACTTTCTTGGTTAACTCTACATTTTCGTCGAAAGTCAGGCTTGAAGCATCGATCATTATAGATGAGAAACCGGATTCGATACAGGATACACATAGCTCAAAAGTATCGCCATGATCGAGATGAAGGGCAACAGGAATTTCTTTTAAACTCTTTTCTTTTGCCATATCTTTCATCATCTCTATTGCTCCCTGTCCCAAATATCTTAGTAAAGTCTGATTGGCATACTTTCGTGCTCCTCTTGATATCTGTAGTATTACTGGAGATTGTGTTTCAACGCATGCGGCAATTATTGCCTGTAATTGTTCCATATTATTAAAATTGTAGGCAGGAACCGCATAACCTCCATTAAGGGCTTTTCCCATCATTTCTCTAGTATTAACAAATCCTAATTCCTTATAAGATACCATAATTTTAGCCTCCTAAAATTTGAAATTTGAACTTTTGAGAATCTAAGCATTGCTATTATAATAAAAAAACATCCTAATGCAATGTTTTATATTTTTTTGAGACTGGTCAAAAAAATCTAAAAAAAACTCAAGCCTTGACTTATTCGCCTATTGTTTGTAAAATTTCAACGCATACAGAAAATATTGCTATCAGGAAAATCATTTTTATTGAGACTTCTTGTAATTTAAAAGCTATATTATTGTTTTAAAGTTTATGAGTATGAGGAGATTTCAAATTAATTGAGTAAATATAAAGTAAAACAATCTCATGTTGCCTTTGTATCAACTTTTCTCCCAAGGGAATGTGGTATAGCGACGTTTACAGATAATCTGGCCAGATCAATTTCTGATTTGTACGGTTTTGAGTTAAAGAAAAATAACAAGATAGAAATAATTGCTTTAACTGATTCGGAAAGCAAATACAATTACGGCAACGAAGTATCTTTTGAAATCCAGGTCCAGAATAAAACCGATTATCTGAGAGCAGCTGAATTTATCAATATATCTGATGTTGAAGTAGTTTCGGTTCAGCATGAATTTGGAATTTATGGAGGCCCTGACGGAAGATATATTCTTTCACTCCTGGAAAATTTAAAAAAACCCGTAATTACAACTTTACATACTATATTGATAGACCCATCGGAAAATCAGAAGCGGGTTCTAGAAGAGATATGCAGGCTTTCAACAGAAGTTGTTGTGTTGGCGGATAAAGGGTTTGATTTGCTTTCTAAAATTTATGGAGTTCCTAAATCTAAAATAAAAAAAATACACCATGGAGCACCTGATGTGCCTTTTATAGATCCTTCGTACTACAAAGAAGAATTTCATATGGAAGGGCATCTTTTGATCTTAACTTACGGACTTTTAAGTCCAAATAAGGGATTGGAAGTTGTTGTTAATTCTTTAGCTGATGTTGTAAAAGAATTCCCTGAAGTTATTTATATAGTATTAGGAGAAACCCACCCAAATATAAAAAATCAGTTTGGCGAAGAATACAGATTTTTGCTGAAAAATATTATAAACAAAAACCATATCGAGAAAAATGTGGTTTTCCACAATCGTTTTGTAACTCTTGATGAATTGATTAAATATCTGGTAATGACCGACTTGTACATTACTCCATATCTTTCGGAACAACAAATTTCATCCGGCACTTTATCTTATGCAGTTGCGTGCGGAAAAGCTATTATATCTACGCCTTACTGGCATGCCCTGGAGCTTCTTGATAAAGACCGTGGAATTATAGTTCCTTTTGAAGATATGAAAGCCATGTCAAAAGCTATTAAGGATCTACTGGGAAATGAAATAAAGAGAGATAAAATAAGAAGAAAGGCGTATAAATATGGAAGAAAAATGATTTGGCCTGAAGTAGCTTCTTCTTATGTCGATTCATTTAAAATGATAGCAGAAAAATTCAGATCGGGAAAGAGAAAAAAAGTTTTTGTTAAGAAAGATATAAGTATCAAAGTCCAGGATTTGCCTGAAATTAACTTGAAACATTTGAATAATCTAACCGACGATACCGGTATTTTTCAACATTCCAAATACTCTATACCTCGCAGGATTCATGGGTATACAACTGACGATAACGCAAGAGCAGTTATTGTAGCTCTAAAGATGTGGAATCTTTTTAAAGACGAATGTGTGTTACCTATACTTGTAAAATACCTTTCTTTTTTATCCGATTCTTATGACGAAAAGAGAGAAATCGTTAGAAACTATCTGTCTTTCGATAGGAAATGGCATAATTCAGAAATTTCAGAAGATCCACATGGACGTCTGATTTGGGCACTTGGGAATTTAGTATATCAGCCACCCGTTGAAGAAATGGGGCATTTTGCAATTGAGCTCTTATATGACTGTTTGAAAAAGGTTCATTCTTTTTCTTCGCCCAGAGCATGGGCTTTCTCGATGCTGGGGATAGTCAAATACTTGAATAAGTACCCCGGGGATAAAAATGCGCGTAAGCTTAACGATAAACTTGCGAATAAACTACTTAATTTATTTAAGGAAAATTCTTCCGACGATTGGCTCTGGAGTGAAGATGTTGTTTCCTATGAGAATGCACGTTTACCACAAGCGTTGCTTGAAGAAGGACGTTTTACCGGTAATGACGAAATGAAAGAGTGGGGTCTTAGTTCGTTAAAATGGTTGATTGATATTCAAACTAACAGAGAAACCGGATATCTTTCAGTTATTGGGAATAAAGGATGGTTTAAAAAAAATGAAGAAAAGGCAAAGTTTGATCAACAACCTGTTGAGGTAGCTGCACTTATTGATGCTTGCTACGAAGCTTATCTTTGTACTGAAGATGATTTCTTTCTAAACAAGATGAATTGGGCGTTTAGGTGGTTTCTTGGTCAAAATGCTTTAGAAGAAAGTTTATATAACCCGAAGACCGGTGGATGTAAGGATGGATTATTGCCTACCGGAGCGAATAAAAATGAGGGTGCGGAATCTTTACTATCATGGTTGTTATCACTATTAAAGATGTATGAAACAGGTATCTTGTAAACAAAGAAGCTAGAATTGAGAAGCCAGGGGCTAGAATCCCACCGCCACCTGTTAATATAAACGACGAATTATACAAAGATCAAGATTTTTTTGGTTTTATTTTTTGACCTTAAAATGTAAATCTCGAAAATTTACATGCCAGAAATTTGAGCTGCTTTTTAAATTTTCGATATTGAATCTATAAATTATTGAAGGAGTTATACCAGATTTATGTATTAAAACCACTTTAATGTCTCTAAAATGATTAAATGCAAAAAAACTAAGAGGGATCACAATTTAGCTGAGTGCAGCGTCTGCTGCGAGTATCTCAGCTCTTTATCTGTGAGATTTGTGATCCCCCATATAATTATATTTTAATACAATATACACTTTTTTGCAATACCTTTTTTCGCCTTTTTGAATTTGCGTTTAAAAATAATACAAAAAAATTTTTAAATTTTGGGGGTTGACAAAGTTTTAATATGGATAATATTTAACTATAGCGAGGAGGTTAAGATGGAAGAAAGGGAAACAAGTGAGTGGATTGGTGTAGATGGTGAACGTTACACTTATTATGTTCACAATTTGCCTAAGGGTTTTGACCCCGGTAAGTTAGGAAATTACATCTTTGCAAGAAAAAGTGATGATGGTAAGTGGGTTCCGATTTATATAGGGCAGGGAGATCTTGGTGTTCAAATCGGTAACTATCATCCTCAATTAGACTGTATAAAAGGAATGGGTGCAACACATGTTCATGTGCATACTAATGAGAGTGAGTGGGTTAGAATTTCAGAAGAACATGATTTATTGGAAAGCTATTTAAAAGTATTTGAACCGCATGGCTGTAATTTTAAGGAGGAAGAATAAAGAGAACAAAAATTATTTGAATTACAAGCCTAAAGGTTTGTGGTTTTATTTTTAGTATTGTTACTTAGCTTTTTTTTCGTTCTGTGGTAATTTTATTTTCGGATTCGAGGTTTTTATTTTCTAATAAAATAACATTCAAGATATTAGTTTAATTATTGCTATCTGCTATTTCTCGAGGGTTTGGTAGATATCAATGTTTTTTAAACAATACAAATTCTTTGTTGTTTTTCTCCGTGGCTCCGTGTCTTTGTGTGAAAATAATTCTGGAGTGGGGTCGGGTTTTACACCTTGACAAATTCAATCAAAATAATTAAGATTTCATTGAGTATTTATTACGGATTCAAAGGAGGAGAGTTTGAAGAGATTTTTTCTTTTGATTTTAGGCCTTTTAATCGCTTGCAGTTCAGCAGAAAAGAATATTTGCAGTGATAAATACGCAACGGGGAATGATACAATATCAAATTATATAATATTTGAATACATAAACTTGTTGACCGAAGACGATTATTATTCGCTTCTCGATAGTGTTAAAAATGTGTTGTCGAATGATTTTTTTACTTTGAGAATGGCCTATACAAAAACAAAAGTATACGACCCTTATGATGTTGAAATCGATAATTTGAGAAAAAAAATAAAATTGAATATCGAAGAAAAAAAATTCGAAGAGGCTCTGGAAATCGCGAATATAATTTTAGAGAAGAGATACATAGATATTAAGACCCATTCATACTGCAGTTATATCTATGAGCAGCTCGACGATTCAGCAAAATCTAAGTATCATAGGGATATTTATAATGGTCTACTGAATTCTATTTACTTTTCAGGTGATGGAAAGAGTCCCAAAACCGCTTTTATTGTTATGGAAATTTCTGAGGAGTACGATTTGTTAAATTACTTAAGATTAAATCAATCTGAACAATACTTAATAATAAAAGACGGATACAGCTTTGATAGAATAAAAGTTTTTGATGAGAATATAGAAACGGAATTATTTTTCAACATTGATCTGGCTTTAAAACGCTTTTCGGAAGAATTTGATTGATTGAAAGCCAATTCGCATCCTTCTGACATTCCGTTAAATTTCTATAGTAAAATTAATACATAAGGGGGGAAGGAGATTAGTATGTCATTTGTTAAAAATCTTTATGCTAAGTACCTTTATAATAAAGGTCGTAATGCACAGAAGACAGGTAAGTTACCCATAGCGGTTAGTTTAATGGAACTGAGTTCGGACGTTTTGTGGGAAATGATTTCGGAAGGCGATGATAGATATGAAGATGAATATGCGCGGACCAAAATGAATCTGGGCTTGATGTATCATAAAATGGGAAGGGTAGATGATTCGATATGTTCATTCCAAATATCGATTCTTAAATTTAAGGCTCTTGTTTCTAAAGGTAGAGAAGACCTTCTCCATGATTTGACAAAGGCGGAAACCGCTTTTAAGCATTTATACGGAGGCGAGAAAGGACAGACGTCATAGTTTCCAACTTTTCAAGGGAGTGAATTACTAATAAGAAATTAAGAGAAACTGTCATTTGTTTTTCTGAAAAACCGTAGTTAGATTACGTGCAGTTTATTTCTGTAGGTTTTTATATATCAAGTGACGGGTTGACAAAAATATTAACGGTAATAAAATATTTCCAGTTTTTTTATACACTTAATATTTAAGTTTTTGAAACAGAAAAATGATAAGTAGATAAAAAGGGGGATTAAATAGAAATGAAAAGCTACAGAGTAGCGGTAATAGCGGGTGATGGTACAGGGCCTGAAGTGGTAAGAGAAGGATTGAAAGTATTAAAAGCAGTAGAGTCCAAATTTGACTTTAAGTGTGAAACAGTTGAATATGATGTGGGAGGAGATAGATATCTTAAAACAGGTGAAGTTTTACCGGATTCGGTTCTCGAAGAATTAAAAACTTTCGAAGCTATATACCTCGGTGCTATTGGGCATCCTGAAGTTAAACCCGGTATCTTAGAAAAAGGTATTTTACTTAAACTGCGTTTTGCTCTTGACCAGTATATTAATTTAAGACCAGTAATTCTTTACGATAAGAGATTCTGCCCCTTACTGGATAAAGAGGAGAAGGATGTCGATTTTGTTGTCGTAAGGGAAAACACAGAAGGATTATATTGCGGAGCGGGCGGTTTCTTGAAGAAAAATACTCAGGATGAGGTAGCCATTCAGGAGAGTATTAACACCTATAAGGGAGTAGAGCGCTGTATAAGATTTGCATTTGAATATGCGAGAAAAAGAAATAAGAGAAAACAAGTTACCCTCTGCGGGAAAACGAATGTTTTGACGTTTGCTTTCGATTTATGGGAAAGGACTTTTTATAAAGTTGCAAAGAATTATCCAGATGTAAAAACAGACTATGCGCATGTCGATGCAACGTGTATGTGGATGGTAAAGAATCCGGAATGGTTTGATGTGATTGTTACCGACAATATGTTTGGAGATATTATAACGGACCTTGGCGCAATGGTTCAGGGAGGTATGGGTATTGCCGCAGGAGGAAACCTTAACCCTGAGGGTATCTCCATGTTCGAACCTATCGGTGGAAGTGCCCCAAAATACACAGGTAAAGACGTAATAAATCCTTTAGCTTCTATATGTGCGCTTTCTTTGATGCTCGATACTCTTGGAGAAGAAAAAGCAGCAGAATCGGTCGAGAACTCCGTTAAAAAAGTTGTTAAAGAAAAACTTCAAAGTCTTTCCGCAGGTAAAATGGGATATTCGACTTCGGAAGTGGGGAATTTGGTAGTAGAAAACCTGACTTAGGTTAAACTATCTTTATTAAGTAAAATTAAAATACCATTAAGAATAGGTAGTTGATAATGGATAGACAATTACAGAAAAAAAACGTATTGTTAATGATTCTTCTCGTATTAATTACCAATGGAATTTATATTCCGGTTTGGTTTCTAAATCGCAAAGACACGTTTAATGACCTTAATTCAAAGTGGAAACTTAGCGGTGTCTTTATAATTTTTCTTTTGGTTCTTTCTATAATTTCTACAGTAATGTTAATTTCCTTAATGTTGATTATGGAAGCGGAACTGACACTTATAATTCTTACTCTTGACCCCTTAATTAATTGGGCTGAAGTAATTATCGTATTAGTTCTGGCTTTTAAAGTTAGACGAATCCTGAGTGATCATTTCAAAACAAATCTTTTCGTTAGTGCTACTTTTTTCTTCACGTTATTTTTCTTGCAATATAAAATTAACCGATTCCTTGAAAATAAAGGGATAAGTTCTCCTATTTGGTAGATAAGTAAAAAAAATAAAAACTTTGTGTCTTGGTGCCTTTGTGGCAAACTAAGGGGTTGACTTTTTACCGTTTTTAATTATAGTTTTCAAACTAAAATAAGGAGTTATATGTTTATGTTGGGAGTAGAATCGGGGATTATAAGTTAACATATTGTTATTGCCAAATCTCTAAAAGAGATACTTCTTATCTTTTTGTCAAAATTTCCCTTATAGATAAAATAAAAAAGACGTCTAATTTAATTTCTTTAAAAGATAATTCACTTTTATTTAAATTGGCGAGATCAATGTATGTTTTTGACTTGAAATATTACGTACAAGTGTTTATTATGAGAAACATTCGACAAGTCAAAATTTGCATAATTTGGGTTTAAAAGTTGTATTGATGATATAAATATAATTTTTTAATTTTTAGGAGGTTTTTAGAAAATGAAAAAGGATAAAACAAAGAGCAAGACATTATGCGGAGCTGAGATATTGATTAAATCCTTAAAAGAAAACGGAATAAATGTCATTTTTGGATATCCGGGTGGTGCCGTTCTGGATATTTTTAACCATTTATATGACAGTGATTTAGAATTCTACTTAACGAGGCATGAACAGGGTGCCGTTCATGCGGCTGACGGATACGCCAGAGCTTCAGGAAAGTGTGGAGTCTGCATAGCTACTTCCGGGCCGGGAGCGACAAATCTGGTTACTGGTATCGCGACTGCTCAAATGGATTCTATTCCTTTGCTTGCCATCACGGGACAAGTCTCAACAAACCTTATCGGTAATGAGGCTTTCCAGGAAGTTGATGCCACAGGAATAACAAGAGCGATAACGAAGCACAATTACCTGGTTAAAGAAGTCGATAATCTTGCTCAGATAATAAACGAAGCTTTATTTATCGCGACTACAGGACGTCCCGGACCGGTTTTAATTGATATACCTAAAGACGTTCAGCAAGCGAAGACTTCAAAGATTAACAGTAAAGAAATCAATATACCGGGTTATAAGCCCACGCTTATAGGTAATTTGAAGCAGATACAAAAAGCGGCAGAATTTATAAATAAAGCCAAGAGACCTGTCATATACGCTGGTGGAGGAGTTATTACCTCCGGTGCTTCGGATTTGTTAATAAAACTCGCAGAAAAAATAAATACACCGGTCACTACCACATTATTGGGGTTGGGTGCTTTTCCTGAAACGCATGAACTCTCTTTAGGTATGCTGGGAATGCATGGTACCCAATATGCTAACTTTGCGATAATGGAATCGGACCTTATATTAGCCATAGGAGCGCGTTTTGATGATAGGGTGACCGGAAAAATTTCTGAGTTTGCTCCTCATGCCAAAATTATACACATCGATATTGACCCGTCTTCTGTTGGTAAAAATGTTAGAGTTGATATACCGATCGTTGGCGATGCAAAGCATATTCTAAAAGAGCTCGAAAAGACCTTGAAAGCTAAAAAACATGATGATTGGATAAAGGAGATCGATGCATGGAAGGAACAATTTCCTCTTACTTATAAGAAAAAGAAAGATTTTGTTTCTCCTCAGTATGTAATCGAATGTGTTCGTGAAGTTACAAAGGGTAAAGCTATTATCGCAACGGAAGTCGGACAGAATCAGATGTGGGTTGCTCAATATTACAAATTCGATAAACCTCGTACTCTCCTCTCTTCAGGGGGACTCGGTACGATGGGATATGGATTTCCTGCTGCTATAGGAGCAAAGGTTGCCAGACCGGATCTGCCGGTTTTTGATATTGCCGGTGATGGAAGCATCCAGATGAATATTCAGGAGATGGCAACTGCGGTTATAAAGAACATTGGGGTTAAAATAATTATTATCAATAATGGTTTTCTTGGTATGGTTAGGCAATGGCAAGAATTGTTTTACGATAAAAGATATGCGGCAACGTGCCTTAGAACCGGAGCTTTGAATCCGAATAAAATTAAAAAGACTAAAAAATGTCCGGAATACACGCCTGATTTTGTTAAACTTGCAGAAGCTTACGGTGCGACAGGTATGAGAGTTACCAGGAATGAAGATGTTAAGAATGCGATTAATAGGGCATTAGAAATTGATGGTCCGGTTATTATTGACTGTATAATCGATAGTGAGGAAAATGTTTTCCCGATGGTTCCTGCCGGCGCTTCACTACGTCACATGATGGGAGGAATGGCATAATGAAAAGAATTATTTCTGTTCTCGTTGAAAATAAGTTCGGTGTCCTTGCGAGAGTCTCCGAATTATTCGGCAGCAGAGGCTTTAATATTGTAAGTCTTTCTGTTGGAGAAACCCTCGATGCGAAACTTTCCAGGATAACAATGGTTGTTGACGGAGATGAATATATTTTTGAGGAAATAAAGAAACAACTGAATAAGCTTATAAACGTCATAAAAGTTCAGGATTTCACCAATGTTGAACATGTGGAGAGAGAAATGTTATTAATCAAGGTTAATCTTTCGAGGAAAACCCGTGCTGAACTTATTGAAATAGTAGATATATTTAGAGCAAAAATCATAGACGTCGGAAAAAACAGTATGACTGTTGAAATTACAGGTAAAGACAATAAGATTCAAGCCTTCACTGAATTAGTGAAACCATTTGGTATTGTTGAAATTGTTAGAACCGGAAAAATAGCAATTGCCAGAAAAAAAGGAGGAGAATAATGGCAGAGATTTATTATGATGATGATGTAGATCTAGACATCTTAAGTAGTAAAACTATGGGTATTATCGGGTATGGAAGTCAGGGACATGCGCAGGCTCAAAATTTGCGAGATTCGGGTTTAGATGTTATTGTAGCAGAAGTTGAGGGAACCGACAATTATAAATTGGCAAAAGAACACGGTTTTGAGCCAATGACAGCAGATAAACTATCGGTGAAAGCAGATATCATTTCTGTTCTGGTACCCGATGAGATACAGGCTAAAATTTATAAAAAATCCATAGAACCTAATTTAGAAGAAAGAAGGGCCTTGCTTTTCTCACATGGGTTTAACATTAGATTTAAGCAAATTGTACCTCCGGAATTTATAGATGTGATAATGGTTGCGCCGAAAGGTCCCGGGCATCTTGTTAGAAGTGAATATGAAAAAGGTGGAGGAGTGCCTAATCTTGTGGCAGTGGAAAACGACGCAAGCGGTAATGCTCTTATGCTTGCTCTGGCGTATTCAAAAGGAATAGGCGGAACAAAGGGCGGAGCTATAAAAACTACATTTTCAGAAGAAACAGAAACCGATTTATTCGGAGAACAGGTTGTTCTTTGCGGAGGTGTTTCCGCTCTTGTAAAAAAAGCTTTCGAAGTACTTATAGAAGCGGGATATCAACCAGAAATTGCTTATTTTGAATGTATGCATGAACTTAAATTGATTGTGGACCTTTTTTACCAGGGTGGTTTAAGCTATATGCGTTATTCTGTGAGTAATACAGCCGAATATGGTGACTTTACACGAGGAGAACGTATTATTTCGGAGGAAACAAAAAAAGAGATGAAAAAAATACTATCCGAAATCAAAGACGGTTCTTTTGCAAAAGAGTGGATTGAAGAATCCGCAAGAGGAAAGCCAAATTTGAAAAGATTCGAAGCGAGAGATAAAAATCATCCGATCGAGGTTATTGGTAGAGAGCTAAGAAGTATGATGGATTGGATAGATGATAAGGTGGTATAGAAATAGGTCTTAGGTTTTAGGTCTTAGGATTAAAAAAAATTTTAATTCCTTGGAGGATGCATGAAGAAGTCAGGTGGAAAAACAGAAGATAAGAAAAACGATAAGATGAAGAAGATAAAGTTATATGATGCGACGCTCCGTGAAGGAGCTCAAGCAGAGGGGGTTTCTCTTTCCGTAACTGACAAATTAAAGATAACCAAACTACTTGATGAACTTGGAATTCATTATATAGAAGGTGGCTGGCCCGGTTCCAATCCCAAGGATGCGGAATACTTCAGAAAAGTTAAAAAACTGGAATTAAAAAATGCTCGCGTAGCGGCTTTTGGAAGTACCTGTCGTAAGGATACAGATCCGGCAAAGGATGAAAATATTAAAGCTCTGCTGGAATCTGAGGCATCTACTGTGACAATTTTTGGAAAAGCCTGGACTCTTCATGTCGAAGATGCTCTTCGTGCAACGTTAGATGAAAATCTCGCGATGATCGAAAAAAGTACGAAGTATCTTAAATCAAAAGGGCGTGAAGTAATCTTCGACGCAGAACACTTCTTTGATGGATATAAATCAAATCCCGAATATGCGATGAAAACATTGAGGGCTGCTGCCAGCGGAAAGGCAGATACATTAGTATTATGCGATACAAATGGCGGAAGCCTTCCTCACGAAATTATTATTATAACCGAGAAAGTCGTACAGGGATTTCCGGATTTGAATATCGGAATTCATACACACAACGATTCAGGAACAGCTATGGGAAATACGCTTGCAGCGATCCAGGCTGGAGCAACCCATGTACAGGGTACTACAAACGGATATGGCGAACGCTGTGGTAATGCAGACCTTAGCACATTAATACCGAATCTTCAGTTGAAGTTAGGAATAGAGGTTTTGCCTCCGGGGAATTTAATTCATTTGACAAGGGTTGCGAATGCGGTAGCGTTTATAGCTAATCAGCCGCCTCCATATCGTTCTCCTTATATCGGCCGCAGTGCTTTCGCTCATAAAGGAGGTATCCATGTATCTGCTATGAGAAGAAATCCGCTAACTTATCAGCATATTAACCCAAAGTTAGTAGGTAATGAATCACGAGTCCTAATATCTGAGCTTGCCGGTAAATCAAATCTTCATAGTAAGCTTGAAGAAATGGGTATGAGAGGTAAGATTAGCAATCTTAAGGAAGTACTGGGAAAAATAAAAACTCTGGAACATGATGGTTTCAGCTTTGAAGCGGCAGAAGCTTCGGTAGAATTGCTTTTACTACGCTGTGAAAAAGATTATAAACCGCCTTTTAGAATGTTAGATTTTACGGTTGTAGTTGAACATAGAGAAAAAAGGGGTATTTTTGCAGAAGCTACGGTAAAAGTATTGGTTGGGAATGAAGTTTTTCATGTGGCAGCAGAAGGTGATGGTCCTGTAGATGCTCTTTATATAGCGTTAACTAAAGCTCTCCGTGAGGGACATCCCAACATTGAAAAATTCCACCTTGCGGATTATAAGGTTCATATTATAAATAGCAGTAAGGGTACAGGGGCTATAACTCGAGTTATGATCGATATGCAACTCGATAACAAATATTGGAGCACGGTTGGAGCTTCCGCAAACATAATCGAAGCAAGCTGGACAGCTCTTTCCGATGCTATGGAATACGGTATATATCTGGAGGAACAAAATTGAATATAGAAAGAGATCTTTCCGTAATATTCAAAGATAAAGAATGGATAAGAAAAACTTTTATAGGGGGAATTTTTTTTATGATACCTCCGCTGTTTATCTTTTCATTTGGTTTTATTGCTCGATTTATACATGATCGTCTGGAAACAGGTAATAAAGCACTCCCTTCGTGGAACAATTGGGGTTCATTGTTTTTGAAGGGGTTTGAGTGGGGGTTGATAATCGTACTTTACTTTGCTGTACCTATATTTATTTTGTCTTTGCTTCCGGGATCGGTTATACAATTTTTGGTAAATCCAAAATTCGTAATATCGAGTTTAAAAATTGGTGGCTTCTTTATACTTTTTCTCTCGTTCCTTTTGGGCTGCGTCGTAATGTTTTTTCTACCGATGAGCCTAATTCTTTTTTCTGATACCGGTTCTTTTACCTACGCAATCAGATTTAAAGAGATATATGAGCATATCAAGAATAAACTTGCCCCTTATCTTATTACTTATTTACTGACTGTTTCTCTTCTGGTGTTTGATTTCCTTTTGCACCTTGTATTGAACGTTTACATTATTCATTTTGGATTAATACTGGCTTATTTTCTTTTTATGTGGTTGGGATTTATAATCTTACTGATTTCTGCTTCTTTATTTATAGAGAGTTTTTAAATTATTAACGAAGTTTTTTAGTGAAGAGGTGCGGAATAATTTTTCAGGTATTATAAGTTCCCATTTGTTTTTTTTGCCTTTGCTGATAATAAAATCTGCTTTTCTAATTAATGTATCGTCTTTGAGGAAAACTGTTAAAGTTAAGCTCTCTTTTTTATCTGTGATTTTTAATAATTTCGATACGGAATCTTTTTTGCAGATTGATTCACCTTTAATTTTTTCTAATTTTGAAGGAGAGAAATTAGGTAAGTAAATTTTATCCGATATTTTGTATTCTCGCATTCTAAAATTTGATTCCGGATCAGCTTTTTTCTGGAACATCATATAGAAAATTTCTTTCCCTTCATTTCTCCATTTTTTTTCGTATTTAGTGGAAAAGTGGTCAGACAGCTCATCTGTCCAGCCTCTGTTGAATAAGGATTGCCATAAATGTATAGATGCAATTTCTTCAAGTATAAAATCTCTATAGAACGGGTCATCAGTCGCGATAATCATCTTCCCTCTATTTGCGGAACAGGAAGCTGCTATCTTAAGAAAGTCTCTATCGAGTAATCGATTTTTATAATGTTTTTTCTTTGGCCATGGGTCAGGGAAATTAAGGTATATGTGAGAAAGTGATTTCGCGGGTATTAATACTATAAAAGCGGCTTTCGCTTCCAGGCAAACTATTTTCACACTTGGTATATTTGCTTTTTCAATTGTTTTCTTGGCTCTCCGGAAAGATTCGATTGAATAGTCGATACCAAAAAAATTTCTCTCTGGGTGAAGTTGCGATTTTTTGATTAGAAACTCACCATTCCCAAAGCCGATTTCACAATCAACGGGATTTTTGTTTCCAAAAACTTTTTCCCAGTCTACAGGTTTATTTAAATCTCTCCAGTTCAAACCTATATCCATATATTAAAATTAATTCAGGCGCTATATTTGTCAAGGGTTTGAGATATATTCACAAAGACATTAAGACACGAAGAAAATAGGACGTTTATAATGAGAAAAAGTCTTGAATATTCAGGGGGTGGTGATATTCTTCTGATAACTTGACTAAATGCAGAAGGTGGTTGGTAATCTGCTGGGAAAGTATAAATTTTATACTAAGC
>Ga0315545_1000858_pt1 | contig 31490 bp, 29 predicted proteins | sample SalMarSW160210MG_FD_203096 | JGI IMG/M metagenome (GOLD analysis project Ga0315545, IMG submission 203096) | Salt marsh sediment microbial communities from the Plum Island Ecosystem LTER, Massachusetts, United States - Salt Marsh Sediment SW1602-10 ...
CTAACATTCCCTATTTTAATCAGCAATAAATATGCCAATATTACCTCCTGGGATTTTCCAATGCTTATTCAACACTCTATGTCCATTCTCGAACAACTTATGTTCACATCTGAACAGGAATAAGGCGAATCACAGTCTTTATGATCCCAGATTGCATCATTTTAATGTAAGACGTTGGACTTTGGAATGTAGTTGGACATTGAATGTAGTCGGGCTTTGCTAACTGATTGATTTTACTAAAATAAACAGTGAAAAATGATTAAAAATTGGGCTCAAAAGCTTAATTTTGGGAATGAAATTGCATGTTTAAGAATGTCTTAGATAGAATTTTGTCTTGCAATGGGAGATTTCTTAAAGTAATGGTTTTTCTCCTGAAAAAGCTTTTTTAAAGGTAAAAATCATGGAACATTTTGGATTAATTTTATATATATCAGCAATTTACTGTAGCCCGCCCTTAATTTCAGACTTAATTTCAGAAAATTTCTTAATTTCAGAAAATTTCAGAATCTTGCAACATTTTTTATTCAATAGGTTAGGGAAAGAGCTCTTCATATAGTTTTGGACCGTTGACTTGGACCGGGATACAGATCTAAGGCTCTATAAAAATAAAGTGATGGAGTCTATCCTCTTGCTTAGTATTGACCCACTTCTTGCTGTATTGTCTTCGTTTTCTGGCCATTGACCTCGCCATTTGAGTATGGTAAGTTCAATCAGGGTTGCCAGGGAGTGGAAAGCAACCCATTAACAGGTGTATGAAAGCTCCTAGAATTGTTACTAATCTTTTACCAAACAATTGAATCAACTTATCGCAGGGCTCCGGCGTAAGATTGATGTTCAGTGCATTTAATCCCTGCCCAAGTTATGCAAATCGTCAGGCAACTTAAGAAGAAAGGAAATACATATGGCAAAGGAAAAAGTTTCATACTTTATCAATCCAGAAGCTGGCCTAAAACTTGACCAGATGCCTGGACTTGAGACAACCATTCTCACAGGTTATCACAATGAAAAAATGATGATGGTTCTCAATACAACGTTACCTGGACATACCGTGCCAATGCATTCTCATCCGCACGAACAAGTCGGCATGGTATATGCTGGGAAAGCCAATTTGCGTATCGGAGATGAAGAGCGGATCGTCCAAAAGGGAGATTTCTATTGTATTCCGTCAAACATTCCACACAGCGATACATGTATTGGCGATGAACCTTTTGTGATGCTTGACATTTTTTATCCTGTGCGTGAAGACTTCATTGAAAAACTCAAACAAGAATCAGAGAAAAAGAAAAAGGAGAATAGAAAATGACCAATAATTATCGTTTTCTCTCCCTTCAATTTCAGGATGATGCCCCGGGTGGCGCTCAAATCATCAGTGCGGATGGATTGCGGATGATGCATCTTGAAAGCCTTGGTTGGGGTTACGTTTATGACCCAAAATACAAAGGCATACACCATGATGGCGGCCATTTGGGTTTTTATGCTTATGTCCGAGCCTTTCCAGCACTCAAGATAGGAATCGCTGCACTAACTAATTCTAATAATCCCTTAACGAATCAATCCAGTAGGTATTGATGAATTTGGTATTGAAGATGATCCTGAACCTTGGTTTTCCTTTCAGGATGATGATGGAGATAAAATAAAGAGTCTTATATTTATTGGATTCACATTTAAACGGAATCAGTAAATCTGTGTATAGAGAAAGCGTCGAACAACTGGCTACAGTTGAGGGGAGGGGGCAGTATTTCTGAGAGCCTCTGTGGTTGCTTCTTGACGATTCAAGGGCAAAGTCTATCTGTAAAGCTGAGTGTTTGATAGTCTCTGTTGTTTTGTTCCTCTTTTTTCGTTGTTGACCTCGCCGTTTTGGGTGTGATACTTTCATTTCGGATTGTCAGTGGGTGGAAATTGTGAAAAATCGGACAATATTTGATGTTCCCCTCAAAACCAAATACTTTCTATGATGATGTGATGCAAGGAGTTTTTTCTATTTTCTTCTCCTTTCTTTTCTTGCCTTCTCTTTAGGTCTTGTGGACCATCCTTCTATCCGTGCCCGTAGCCCAAAGGCTATGTCCGCACACACTCTAACGTCAGGTCCCGGCCCCTTAACCTATAAAACAATGCGACCTTTTAAGGCCCATTAAAGAATTTCTCAAGGCGGCCGAGTTATCTCCGATAAGCAATGTAATTCCGTCCCTCTTTTAAGACCTTATAGATGATCGTCAAAAGTCGCCTGGCCGTGGCCACTTTCGCTTTGTTCGCGCCTTTTCCGCGGGCCAGCCGTTCGAAAAAGCATCGAAGATCAAAGTCCGCCCGGATCGCCGGCCAGACCGCCTCCACCGCCGCCCAGCGCAACCAGCGATTCCCCGCCCGCACGATTTTCCCATGATGGGTCCTGTCGCCGGAGCTGTGAGTCGAGGGGATGACGCCCGCATAGGCATGAAGATGAGCCGCATCAGCGAACCTCGCGAGATCCGCGATCTCCACCGCCACCAGGACCGATAAATATTTCCCAAACCCAGGAATGGTCCGGATGAGCTGAGCCTCCCGGCTCTCCTCATAGAGCTTTTCGACGAGGGCGGTCGATTCCTCGATCCTCGTCTCTAAATGCCGCTACGTTTTCAGCAGCGCCTCCAGCAGTCTCTTCTCTCCCCGGCCCATCTCCAACCTCATGAGCACCTTCTGACCTTTAGCGGAAAAAATATTGGTCTCCCGCGCAACTTCCTCCCGTACCTCTTCTTTCTGCTGAGCGAGAAACGCATGAACCCGATTCTTCAGCGCCGTCATCGCGCTCACATAAAAAGCCCTCTGCCGCAAGACCCGCTGGGCTTGCCGGTTCTCCACCGACCGCCGATACACCTCCGGGATCATGTTCATCCGTAAAAGATGGGCCAATACCTCCGAGTCCCGCTTGTCTGTCTTGATCTTCGCCCGAGCGATCGCTTTCACTTCATTCGGATGAGCGATCTTGACCGCAACCCCCATCTCCTCCAGAACATCCACCACCGTGTAGCTCGAGCGTCCTGTCTCGATGACGGCTTCAACCGCCTCCCCACCTTCCAGGAACCTTTCGATCTCGGATCGAAGGTTGGGAACCCGGCCCGATCGAAGCACCTGACCTTCCTGATCCATCAACGTCAGATGAGAGTATTGACGATGATGGTCAATTCCGACATAATTCATCCGTGCACCTCCTTAAAAAAGTTATCCTACGGGAAGTCTATCAAACTCCCCGAGGAGGTGCATCACATCATCATGTTACCTATAAATTTCTTGAATAATTCAGGTAATTAAATATAATAAAAAAAAGGGAGAAAAAATGAGAAGAATTATCATTGGTTTTGCTGTCTCTTTCTGCCTTCTTATGATCATTTCGTACACAGCAGCGACCTGGATGGATGAACAGGGAAGCCGGACCGTCCCGGCTACGGAAAAATTGAATATCGACCTTGACTTTGGGAAAATCCCTCTGTACTTCATTCCGAACCGGGGTCAGGTCAGCGATGAGGTATTGTTCTACGCCCGGACTTCCCGCTACATGTTGTGGGTGACGCGGGAAGAGCTGGTCTTCGATCAGGTCTTTGGATTGAATGATCGGGAGAAAGGCAAACCTCTCGTGGAAGAGGCAGAAGCCTCAGGGCGGGATGTGTCGAGAATGGTGATTATTGGGGGGCGGAAGGATGTAGAGGTGAGAGCTGGGGATGAAAGCGGTCACATAGTGAATTATATCCGGGGCAACGATCCAGATAAGTGGATGGTGGACATCCCGACTTCGCTCTCCATCCTCTATCAAGAGATCTATCCCAGGATTGACCTAAAGGTCTACGGAGTGGAAGGCTTTATCGAATATGACTGGATTGTAAAGCCTGGAGCAAATCCTTCTGTGATTCGCTTTGAATACAAGAGAGTGAAAGAGACAGGCGTAGACGGGGCCGGGGACCTAGTAGTTAGGACGGAATTTGGAGAGATCATGCACCATCGGCCGGAGGTCTATCAGAAGATCGCGGGCGAGCGAGTGAAAGTGGAGGCGGCATTTAGGAGGATCGGGGAGGCGGTGTATGGAATTGATGTAGGGAAGTACGATCGGTCTCTTGAGCTTGTGATCGATCCTGTGCTTGTCTACTCGTCCTACCTTGGTGGAAACGGCAGTGATTCTGGCTATGGGATTGCGGTGGATCACAGGGGCTGTGCCTATGTGACGGGGATTACGAACAGCACAAATTTTCCAACGTTCAACCCTTACAGTACCGAACCGGGAGATGGAACAATAGACACATTCGTCACGAAGCTGTCAAACGAAGGGAATGCGCTAGTCTATTCGACTTACCTTGGTGGAAGTGGCACTGACTATAGCTATTCAATTGCAGTGGATAACAGGGGTTGCGCCTATATAACAGGATTTACAGACAGTCCGGATTTTCCCACCAAAAAACCCTTCATGACCGACCCGGAAGATGGGATGTTCGATGCATTTGTCACGAAGCTGTCAAACGAAGGGAATGCGCTAGCCTATTCGACTTACCTTGGTGGAAATAACGATGATTTCGGTCTGTCCATTGCTGTGGATAACAGGGGCTGTGCCTATGTGACGGGGGAAACGAACAGCACAAATTTTCCAACCAGTAATCCCTACATGACCGACCCAGGAGATGGGGCAGCGGATGCGTTCGTCACGAAGCTGACTACCAAGGGGAACGCTCTGGCCTATTCGACCTACTTAGGGGGAAGCTTAGGTGACTATGGCTATTCGATTGCTGTGAATAACAGGGGCTGTGCCTATGTGACGGGGGAAACGAACAGCACAAATTTTCCAACCAGTAACCCCTACATGACCGACCCAGGAGATGGGGCAGAGGATGCATTCGTCACGAAGCTGGCTCCCCAGGGGAATGCGTTGGCTTATTCCACTTACCTTGGTGGAAGTAACAATGATTACAGTCTGTCGATTGCGGTGGATAACAGGGGCTGTGCCTATGTGACGGGGAAGACGAACAGCACGGATTATCCCACCAAAAATCCCTACATGACCGATCCGGGAGGTGGGACGTGGGATGCATTCGTCACGAAGCTTTCAAACGAAGGGAATGCGCTAGCCTATTCAACTTACCTCGGTGGAAGCGACTATGACTACGGCCGTAAGCTTGCAGTGGATAACAGGGGCTGCGCCTATATAACAGGATTTACAGACAGTACGAATTTTCCCACCCAAAAACCCTTCATGACCGACCCGGGAGATGGGACGTTCGATGCATTTGTGACGAAGTTAAAATAGCAAAGTTATAAAGATATCAATCCCATTATATAAAAAGAGCGGCCGTCAAAAAGCCCGGAAAGCCTTATAGCCAGGTTGTATTGTGTTGTCTGCTTCGGCATCTCGGGTGATTGTCCGTTACAGCACGCAGCATATAGGCAAGTGCGCCAAGGCCAGCAGATCTAATGAATTCCCGACGAGATATTCTTATCAATGGCCTGGACACTCAAAATCCCCTTGAGGCGGGATTATTATAAAGCTTCAAAAATAAAATTGGCAACCAATTGCTTGGATTATTTGAATAAAAAAAGTAAAAAGGAAAAGTGGATAAATTCTATTAAATCCCCCACTCCTGCATGGTTTTCATAAATGTTTCTGGACTTATTGAAGCCTTTTCTGGCCCATTTCGTGAATCATCCTCCCTGCCATGGCAGGGATCTATCGCCAGCGTCATCCGGAACACACGGTCTTCTACCGGGTGCTCTTTCATTATTTCGAGAGGTTCCTGGCGGAGTATGAGAACCGTTTTGAGAGAGAGTACGGCTATCTTTGTCCGGTTATCCAGGAGGTCTTCTCCCTCCTGCTTCGGGAAAAGCTCACTGGCCTCTCCCTTGTGCACAAGACTCTCCGCTGGCGCCACTCAGGCTTCAAGGTCCTCAATCGAATCAGAGCTACAAGCAAAAGAAAAGTAGAAAATTGTAAAGCATTTGCACTGAGCCGCTAAATTAACTTGACTTAAATAATCCCCAATCCTATCCTTCAATGGAAATCCTAAGGAGGAGGACAGCATGAAATTCAAATCTTCTCTCACGATATCGATCTTAATCCTGGGCGTCGTCATCCATGCTTCCGTTCTCCTGGCCCAGGATGCGGATCTGGGCCTGCTGACTCTGGACCGGATCTTCAGGCACCGGGAATTCCGGCCCGAGCGCTTCGGTCCGGCCCGCTGGCTGGCCGACGGCACCGGGTACACAACGCTCGAACGCGCGGACTCGGACACCCGGAGCAGGGACATCGTCAAGTACGACCCCAAGACTGGGAAGCGGGAGGTTCTGGTTTCTGCGAAAGACCTTACACCCTCCGGCGCCTCGCAAGCTCTGGACATCTCCGGCTACTCCTGGTCCGAGGACGGTCGGAAGCTCCTCATCTTCACCAACACCCAACGCGTCTGGAGACAGAACACGCGGGGCGATTATTGGGTGCTCGACAGGATGAACTGTCAGCTCGAGAAACTGGGCGACTGGGCAGAGCCGTCGACATTGATGTTCGCCAAGTTCTCCCCGGACGGAACGTGCGCCGCCTACGTGGTCAAGAACAACATCTACGTCGAAGCCCTGGCGGACCACAGTGTTACCAAGCTCACCAAGGATGGCACCGAGACCCTGATCAACGGAACGTTCGACTGGATCTACGAGGAAGAATTTTTCCTCAGGGACGGATTCCGCTGGAGCCCGGACGGGAAAAGGATCGCTTACTGGCAGCTCGACACTGAGGGTATCAAGACCTTCTATTTAATCAATAACACCGATTCGCTCTATCCCCGACTGATCCCCGTCCCTTACCCCAAGCCCGGCGAGACAAACTCCTCCTGCCGCGTGGGTGTGGTCAGCGCGCAGGGCGGCGACACTCGCTGGTTTGACCTTCCTGGAGACCCGCGCAGCCACTACATTGCCCGTATGGAGTGGGCCGCCAATTCTGACGAGATCGTCTTCCAGCGCCTCAACCGCCGCCAGAACACCAACTGGCTCATGCTCGGCGATATCAAAACCGGCCAGTCCCGGATGGTTCTCACCGAGAAGGATGAGACCTGGACCGAGGTCGTCGACAATCTCCGTTGGATGAAGAATGGCTCTGCGTTCACCTGGGTGAGCGAGAGGGACGGCTGGCGCCATCTTTACTTCGTCACAAGGTCCGGGTCTGATGTCAAGCTCCTCACTCCCGGCGACTACGACGTCATCGACATCCAGGCCATAGACGAGAAGGGAGGATGGGCCTATTTCACCGCTTCGCCCGATAACCCCACCCAGCGTTATCTTTACCGTGTGGCGCTCGACGGTTCTGGCAAGGCCGTACGCCTGACTCCGGCTGGTCAACCTGGCACTCACCGTTACATCATTTCGCCCGACGCCCGCTGGGCCTTTCACACCGTCACTACCTTTGACGACCCCCCGCGGACAGAGCTAATCAGCCTCCCGAGCCACAAGCCTGTCCGCGTGCTGGCTGAGAACGCAGATTTAAGGAATAAAGTCATGGCCCTCAAGCGCTCACCCGTGGAGTTCTTCAGGGTTCCGATCGGGAACGGCATCGAACTCGACGCCTGGTGCATCAAGCCCCCAGACTTCGACCCGGACAAGAAATACCCTCTCCTCTTCTATGTCTACGGCGAACCAGCCGGCCAGACCGTGCTCGACCGCTTCGGCGGTAATAGATATCTCTGGCATCTCATGCTGGCCCAGCAGGGATACGTGGTGATGAGCGTCGACAACCGCGGCACTCCCGCGCCCCGCGGACGCGCCTGGAGGAAATCAATCTATAAGCAGATCGGGATCTTCGCCTCCGAGGACCAAGCTGCGGCGTGCCGGGAGATCCTGAAGTTGCGCCCCTATCTCGACGCCGGCCGCGTGGGGATCTGGGGATGGAGCGGCGGGGGCTCCATGACCCTGAACATGATGTTCCGCCATCCCGAGCTCTATCGCACAGGGATGGCCGTAGCTTTTGTTGCTAACCAGCGCTTTTATGACTCCATCTACCAGGAACGCTACATGTCCCTGCCCGAGGACAACCCCGAGGGCTACAAGAATGGCTCCCCCATCACCTTCGCCAGCCAGCTCGAGGGCAACCTGCTGATCGTGCACGGCACGGGCGATGACAACGTCCATTACCAGAACTTCGAGGCGCTGGTCAATGAACTTGTTCGGAACAACAAGGTCTTCACCATGATGGCCTACCCGAACCGCTCGCACGGCATCTTTGAGGGCGAGAACACCACGCTGCATCTATACGGGCTGCTGACCCGCTTCCTCAACCAGAATCTGCCCCCCGGACCCGCGGGACGCTGAACGGGGTGAAGGCAGGAGGCGTATGTTCGTCTCCCTCTGAGGCGCATTTGATCCACCTCTGAATTCGAAAGCAGCACTGCAAGCACTGCCGATCATGGGAAAAATATATCGCCAGCCGAGGATGGGGAAAGAGCTCTCTTCCGGGGCTAGAATTTACTTTTGATGATTTCGATGAGGGCTCGAAGGGCGCGCGGGTCGTCGCTGTCTCCAAGGCAATAAATTGCTGCCTTGCGAATGGCCACTTTATGGTGGGTCTTGGCAATATCGATAAGATATGGGATTCCTTCATCATCAGGGAGATCCTCCAGAGCATACACGGCCCGCTTCTGAATCTCCGTGTCACTATCTTTATAGGCAATACCCTTAAGGGCAGCCGCAACTTTCTTGGAAGCAATATCTGCAAGACAATCAACGGCTCTCTTGCGGATTTCTCTATCTTTACCATTTTGAGCGATGTCTATGAGAGCATCGGCTGCACTGGGCAAGTTAATATCTTCCAGGCCGTAGACAGACTTTTTTCGTACTTCATAAGAGCGGTCGTTCTTGGCGGCTTGATGCAAAAGCTTAACGGCCCGCTCATGATCCTGGTCTCCGAGCTCCAGAGCCGCCCTTGCCCTTAAAGTGTCGGGTTCACTGCTGATCAGCACTTTTTCTAAAAAGGAGACTGCATAATCAGAGGTCCCATGAAGGCCCACTATGGTGATGACTCTTTTTTTATGCTTTTCACTGCTTGTTCTTTCGTAGAGATTGCTCAAGATTGAGATGCTTTGCTCTTCTTCTGCTTTGTCCAGCCAGAATATGGGAAGGCCTTCGGGGTCGAACAGCAGATCCAGGCTGCTTGCTCGAAAAGTCACCGGCACCTGGGAGGAATGTGAACCGAATTTATAAAGAATGGCAACATCCTTCCAGACTTTTCGCTCATGCTTGCCTTCTTCCTCGAGATCAGCCAATGCCCTCTTTGCCTGGAGTTTAACCTTTTCTTCGTCAGAAAGCGTAGTGTAGGTAACCTTTCCGGATAAAATCTTTTCCAGGGTGTCCCCTCTTAGAAAATTTGGAAAATGGGTGCTTACGATGGTGTGTTCATCGGTTGAACAGATATAATGATGCTCCCACATCAGGCGTTTGATACTGTAGCCAATCCAGAATCCAGCCTTCAGCTTTTGCTTTGTGGCTTCCTGCATGGCCCAGTCCCACCGCTCGCTCAGGTTGGCGCTGGGATCTTGGTGATGGAAAACCTGAGAGAAAATCGATGAGGGAAACGCAGCGGCCAAAAGGACTAGAAAAGTGGTTAATGCAAGCTTTCTCAAACAGCTCATGGCTTCCTCCCTATCGTGTTCCTGCTAATCCTTTTTCTTGACGATTCTCAGCAGTGCAGCACGTGCTTTGGGTGTGCCGATTTCTTCGAGTGCGTTGACAGCTTCCAGACGAACTTTCTTGTCTTTATCTTCCAAGGCCAATTTTTCAAGAATAGGGACCGCCTCGTCGCTATCTGTCTCGCCCAGAGCCCGGACGATTACCCTTCTCATATCCAGGTCTTTTTCTTCATTCAGCATCTGTGCGAAGAGGCTGACGGATGCTTTCTCCTCCATATCTTCAATGGCATAAACCACGGCCTTCTGGAGCTCAAGATGGTCGATTGTAGCCAAGATCTCCTTCAGCGCCATAAGAGCTGCTCCGGTTTCAATGTCACCTAGAGTGTAGATGGCCTGCTTGCGCATATCGAGACTCGAGTCTTTCATGGCCACCTTCCTTCAATATAGGGATGGTCTCTGGGTCATTGACATCTTCTAACGCAAAGAGGGCGGCTTTCCGCACTTCCAGTGTCTTGGCCTCATTCATGATCTTCTTCAGGGCAGGAATGACCTGCTCAGCTTTTTTATCCTCGAGGGCGTACACAGCGGCTTTGGCCAGGTTGGCATCGGCTTCATTGATGGCAATATCGATGAGAACAGGGACGGCTCTTTCGTCTTCCAAATCTTCCAGTTCATAGATGGCGACTTTTCTCATTTTGGGATCAGGGTCTGATCGGGCAATTTTTATGAAGATATCTATAACTCCTTCACCTTCCATATCTGTTAAAGCTTCAAGAGCTTTGCGGCGGAGGTTAGGCTCAGGATCATTGAGTGCGATATCCTTTACCTTGGCAAACGCTTCAGGTTGTTCGAAGTCCTCAAGGATGTAGATGATTTTGGTGCGGAATTTGGTGTCTATGTTGCTGTCGTAAAGGCTTATGAGCGCCTCAAGTGCTTCTTTATCGCCCATGTCTTCTAGTGCATAAAGAGCCGCTATTTTAATCTCCAGCTCCTCGTCGGTCTCCATGGATTTGACGATGGCTTCGTACTTGGGTTTGCCTTCTTTAGCCAGTCGATAGGCGACTCTCACCATGTTGGACTTCGCATCATCCGCCCATTTACTCTTGGGAAAGGCCTTGATGAATTTATCGTAACAGTCGAAGACTTCTTCAAGGGCATAATCCAGTTTCTCCCGCGCGTAGCACCGCCAGAACCGGGCATCATCAATCCAGGCGCTGCTGCGATATTTTTGAGCGAAACTTTCCAACGCCTTGTAGGCATTCTCCCATTTTTCCTCGAGTATGAGGCTGTAAGCCTGCTTGTAAGCCTTTGCATCTTCATCCTGCATGCTGCTGGCATTCAGAGCAGGAGAAAAGACGGATAAGGAAAAGAGAAAAACGGCGGCGACCCATATCGTTGTTGAGATTTTTGTCTTCATTTCATTCTCCTTCCTCAGGAAGTCTGAGGTTTATGTGATGGTTGATCGGGGGACATCGATCTTTTGCCTTTCCTTATGGAACGGCGAAGGTCGGTGAGGTTGATTTCCATCAGAATCCCCCGACTGTTGACACCTTCTTTAACAATCTCGATGGCTTCGAAATCGTTCTCGGCTTCGATGTTGGCAATCTGGAGGAGGATTACCTTAAGACCGGCGATGAGATGTTCGAGACGCTCCTGATCTGATTGGGCAAGTTCTCTCTTGAGAAAGCCCGCCTCCTGCACAAGCTCTCTTGAAACTCTCCGTTGATAAGGGAGGTCTAAAGCGTATGGGTCTTCTGTCGCGGGATCGAAATTGACCAGAGCGAGGAGGATAAGCTTGGAGCGCTCGATATAGTCCTGGGTGCGAAGGACAAGCTCCGCTTGGGGTTGTTGTTGAGTGATGAGTCCGGGGGACTGGGATACCTGTTTAATTTCTGAAACGGAAGGAGAGAATATCATCCTCCCGATAAAGACACCCGCGACAATGAGAACAAGGGCGGCTGCAGCCTGATAGGTCCATTTTGGAGCGAGGCTGAATGGACGTAACAGCTTTATTCGCCATGGTTCGCGCTCGTCTTGTGAGGCTTCCTCCTTTTCAATCCTTTGATCCAGTCTTTTTTCGTAGGAATCCCAAAATTTCTTTGTGGGTTCTGGCCGGACTCTTCTGCTCATAAAATTGAGAGTGGACTTTATTTCTTCGAATTCGGATCGGCAATTCTCACAGACCAGGAGATGGTCTTTAAAGAACTGCTTCTGCTTGGTATCTAATTCTTCATAAAAAGCTTGAAGGAAAAGCGGTTTGCATTTTTTACAATCACTCATCGGTAGCCTCCAGATTGGGATCATTCCCATATGATGAAAGCTCTTTGCGGAGCTTTCTGATAGCTCTGAAGAGAAGGCTCTTGACCGTGCCGATAGTGATGCCCAGGACTTCGGCGATTTCGTTAAGTTTGAGGTCATTGTAATGGCGCATCACGAATATTGTTCTTTCCTTGGGGGATATTTTCTTAAGAGCCTGGGTTATATGGTTCTGAATTTGGGAGGATTCTGTGCTGCGCAGAGGATCAAAAGCATGAACTCCGCTCGCCGCAAGACTTTCCTGGATGTTCAGTCGGTCGAATTCGCCGATTTGTTTTGTCTGCCTGGAGGATTTTTTGCGAAGTGAGTCGATGCTGGCGTTGACAGTAATCTGGTAGAGCCAGGAGCTCATCTTCGCATCCCGGCGGAAAGTTTTCAGAGAACGGTACATTTTTATGAATACCTCCTGAGAGATGTCTTCAGCTTCATGATGGTCTCCTGTGATATCGTAAGCGAGGTAATAGATTTTCTTCTTATGCCGGCCCACCAGCTCATGAAAGGCCGTATGGTCTCCCTTACAGAAACGGTCAATAAGAATTTGTTCATTTTCTGCCATCTCTTATTACCCCTATTAGACGAGCTTCCCTCTGGAATGGTTTACAAAAAAAATACTTATTTCTATGGCCTTTTATCCCTCAAAAAAATCCCTGAATCGAAACAGGAGGATCTGAACATTGCACTTATTATATCTTGTCCAGGTCCTTCTTGTATTTCCGGTTCTTTTTTTTAAATATGGACAGATTTTGCCTTAAATACCACAGATGTAAAAAACTCGATGGCAAATCCCCAGACAAGCCCCATCAACGAGTAGGCGAGGAATCCTCCCTCATCCAAGATTAAGGGAAAGGCAGGTAAGCCTACGATCAATCCAAAAAGGATTCCATGCAAGGCCCAGTGAAGACGAAGAGCCGATATCCCGATGACAAATCCCAGCAGCCCCCTATGGAGCAAGACCATGACAATTTCTACTGTGTTCATTTCCGCTTTTAGCCCGTATTTTCCTCCAAGAAAGCATAAAAAACCTGCAAAGAATCCAAAAAGGGTGGCGATAAGGACCCTTTTTTTACTGATCATTGTCCCCTCCCTCTCCTCAACATTTTCATTCAGCTTAAATGGAGACAGCCATTAAGTCAAAGAGAAAAATTTCTCCCTCAAATGGGAAGGTTTATAATCAACGTGGCAAACAGAGTCCAGAGGAGAATATGATTTAAAACTTGCGAAGGAGAACAAATTCCGATTTCAGGGATGATAACGTATTATCTGGGGGAAGGGGCCAATAGACCAGCCCTGTGTTTTCGTGATGCACACTTTCTGGGTGAGTTTCTTGTCGCCAACTTCCAGGGTAACGACATACTCTCCGGGCGGCACCCATTGAGCCAACACATCCCTCATCCACCACCTGCGAGCGGCTCTTTCCTTTCCAGCCATTGGCGGACGCATATCCCAGACCACGGTGTTAATGCCGGAAGAGGTCTTTCCTTCAAACCTGGCGATTTCTTTTCCATAAGGGTCGGTAATGGTGATATTGGCTTTATCGTTCCGTTGGCTTTTCAAGTAATAGCGGATCACGATCCCGTTCGGCTCGTTGGGAGTCAGGATGTGTCGGTCGCCAAATAAATAATCATTCGCGCCGAATGCCCAGGTGACCCTCTGGACTCTCGGCTTGATCCCGAAAAGATAGACATCCTCGGCCAGCACCGTATCGTTCATCTCCTGGAGGGGCGCGATATTGGTTACAAAAAGACCTCGGCCGTAGGATCCGAGGATCAGATCGTTTTCTCTGGGATGGACAAGCATATCGTGCACAGGGACATTGGGAATGTTGTTGTTCATCTTCACCCAATCCTTCCCGCCATTGATCGAGACGAAAATGCCCGTGTCGTTGCCCACGAAAAGAAGATTGGGATTCTTCTGATCTTCATAAATGACGTTAACCGGCTCGTTCGGGAGGTTTCCGGCGAGTGAAGTCCAGGTCTCTCCAAAATTTTCCGTCTTGTAAATGAAGGGACGCAAATCGTCCAATTTATATCCGTTTTTGGCCACGTAGGCCGTTCCTTCTTTATAATATGAGGCGCGAACCCGGCTCACGTAGCAATCTTCCCGGCCTCCCGCAGCGGTGATTTTTGGCGTCAGGTCCGCCCATGTCGCGCCGTTATCTTTTGTGAGCTGAACCTTCCCATCACTCATCCCTACCCAGATAACTCCTGGAGTTATCGGGGATTCCGAGATCGAGGAGATCGCGAACCACGGAATGCCGCCCGGAATACCGCCTTCCGAGAGGGGTAAGATCTTCGATGTATCGTTCTTGCTTAGGTCCGGGCTGATTTCTTGCCAGTGGTCGCCGCGGTCGAGCGACCTGAGGAGAACCTGTCCTCCGGTATAAATGATATTGCTGTTGTGCGGAGAGATGTGAAGGGGAGTGCACCAGATGAAACGGTAGGGTGGCTTGCCCTTTTCCCTCACGGGCATGATCATCGTCCGGTATCCGAGCTTCTGGTCTACCCGGAAATGTCCTCCGTATTGCATCGTCGTGTACAGCCAGCGGCTGTCGTTCTGGTCGACCTGGGTAAACATGCCGTCGCCGCTGCCCACCGCCGTCCAGTCGAGCAGTGTGATCTCGCCTGCGGCGCTGTTCGACGGTCCTTTCCACATCTCGTGGTCCTGAAGGCCGGCGTAGATATTGTAGGGATCCTCCATATCGACGCCGATAGCATAGATCTCTCCGAGCGGCAGATTGTAATGATGGTCGCAGGTCTTTCCTCCGTCATAAGAAATGAAAACGCCGCCGTCGCTTCCGAGGATCATCCGGTCGGAATTCTGGGGATCAATCCACAGGGTCCGGACGTCGCCGAACATCCTGGCGAAAAGCCTTGTGGGAGGCCAATTGAGGTCGTTCCAGGTTTTGCCGCCGTCCGTTGAGTTCACCAAAGAGTCGCTTGTTACAAATATCTTTTTATCGTCGTTGGGATCAATTCTGATCTGACTGAAATAGTAAGGACCTTTGGGGCTGATATTGTCTTCTGCGGAATTCATTTTTAACCACGTTTTTCCGCCGTTTTCGGTTCGGTAGACTTCTCCGCCGATCATCCTTTCCCGCGGCTCACGCCCCCAGTTTTTATCCTGCTCGATTTCCTTTTTTGTCGCAGCACGCTTGTTGGCGTTTTCCACCACAGCATAGACTATCTCCGGATTTTTGAGATAGATGTCGAGTCCGATCCTACCGATTCTACCGCTGGGAAGTCCATCGCGGAGCCTTGTCCATGTCTTTCCGCTGTCAACGGTTTTATAGATACCGCTTTCCAGACCGCCGTTGACGTACATCCAGGGCAGCCTTTGTTTATCGTATGTGGCGGCATAGAGAATGTTCGGATTCTGGGGGTTCATGACCAGATCAATGACTCCGACCTTTTCATTGACGTAGAAGACTTTTTCCCAGGTTTGGCCTCCGTCCGCGGTCTTAAAGACCCCTCTCTCCTGGTTTTCCGAATAGAGATGGCCCATCACCGCAACATAGACGATATCTGGATTCTTGGGATGGATGAGGATTCTCGGAATATGATGCGAATCCTTGAGTCCCATATTCCTCCATGTCTTTCCGCCGTCAGTGGATTTATACACGCCGTCTCCGGCGTACGAGCTGCGGGAACAGAATGCGTCTCCTGTCCCGACCCAGACGATCTCGGGATTCGAAGGAGCCAGGGTGACGTCTCCGATCGTTAGCTTACTCTGGCTGTCAAATACAGGCTCGAAAGTTGTCCCGTTATTGGTCGTTTTCCAGAGGCCGCCGGTCCAGGTGGCCACATAAAACGTGTAGAGATGGTCCTTGGCTGGAAAGTCCGGAACAGCAATATCCGAAGTTCTTGCCCCGACCCTGAAGGGGCCGACATTCCTGAAAGTTAAAGCCTTCACCAAATCTTCATTGAAAAGATTTTGACTTTGGGCGTGAACCCCGACGACTGAGATCAGGCAAACGAAAACAACCAGGTTTTCAAAAAAAGCTCTTTTCAGTCTCATGTCTCCTCCTCATTATCGTAAAACAATAACACACAACTTATTTGAATTTCGGTGATTGGTCGTGTGTCAGCGTATTATTTGAGTTACGGGACCTATGGACCAGCCTGTTCTTTTAGTGTTCCGTGCATTCTGGGATAGCTTTTTGCCCCCGACATCGAGAAAAATGAGATGCTCCCCGGAAGTAATACATTCGGCCTACTCAAATAATGTCCTCCTTCAAAGAGAATTTCATTTTGGTTCGAAAACTTAATTTTACAGATATTTAATATAGTATATTTCAGTTATTATTTGTCAAATCATAGATAGGCTTGCCCTCTCTAAGTCTTTAAGCCTGGGGAGAGTCAGGTATATACTTCTTCCCCAATTCTCTCTTAGCTTATTCATTTTAGAGATGAAATAGTACTTCTAAGAAGTTTTTTTATGCTAAAAAAGAGATTAATTCTACTTGATTCAATTAATTAGCGAAGCCCGACCACATTTTTTTATTATTATTACATTTTTTTATTTTTTAACCACATTTTTTTATTTTTTATCCATGGCCGGCCCCGTCTTCGACATCAGAACTATTGGAGTCGATAAAAATTAAAATAGTGATATTACACCATCTGCTTTTTTTCATGAAGATTCTTTGTTTTCTTATTCAAAATCCCGTTCTTTCTTTGCATCGGACTTGCTGAGAACGAGAATTTCTTTCCTCTGATGAGGGATGCATATGTTCTTAAATTCATCCCATCAGAACTGCTTCCAGAATGCTATTCTCCGTACTTTTTGACGGAGTTTTTGGATAGAGTTTTTGACTTGACAAGACAGGCGGGATCGGATATATAATCTGATACTTAGCCAAAAGGAGGTGAGCTTTTTTGGCGTTTGTCATCGTTGAAGAAGGCGAATCTTTAGAAAGCGCTCTCAAGAGATTTAAAAGAAGAGTCCAGCAGGAAGCAATAATCAAGGAGATTAAAAAACATTCCGTCTATTACAAACCAGGCGAAAAACGCAGGATGAAGGAAGCCCAGGCTCGAAAGCGCATGCGCAGGCGAATCAAAAGAGAAAGAGACACAGAATATTATTGATCATAACGAAATAGCCACTATACAGGAAGATAGTTGCCCCATCCCGAAGTCCAGACAAAAAAGAAGCCCTCCTGGTTAAAGGTAAAGTTTCCTACCGACCAAAATTTCTTCCGGGTCTCCCATCTCATTAAAGAGAAAAATCTGCATACAATATGCCAGAGTGCAAAATGTCCCAATATCGGGGAATGCTGGTCCCAGAGAACAGCCACTTTTCTCATCCTCGGCAAAACCTGCACCCGCAACTGCGCTTTCTGTGCCGTGGACAAGGGAGTTCCCCTGCCCCTTTCTTCCAGTGAGCCACATCGAGTGGCCGAAGTTGTGGCCTCTATGGGCCTTCGCTATGCGATTGTGACTTCGGTCACCCGTGATGACTTGCCCGACGGCGGCGCCTCTGCCTTTGCAGAGACCATAGAGGCCGTAAAAAATAGAGTTCCCGGAGTGAAAGTGGAAGTATTGATTCCCGATTTTAAAGGAGATGATAAAGCCCTGAGAAAAGTGATCGATGCCAGGCCGGATATCCTCAATCATAATCTGGAAGTGCCAGAGGCTCTCTACCCTCGAATCAACAGGCCTAAAGACAATTACAGCCGCTCACTCAAAGTGCTGGAGCGGGCCGCTCAAATGGGCGCCATCACCAAATCCGGTCTGATGGTAGGGCTGGGGGAAAAGGAGGAAGATATCCTACAGACATTCATCGATTTGAGAGAAGCAGGCTGTGACCTTTTGACCGTCGGCCAATACCTTCAGCCTTCCCGGACACATGCTGCAGTCCACAGATACTACACTCCTCAGGAATTCCTCCGGCTGAAGCAGAAAGCATTGAATTCGGGTTTCAGGGCCGTGGAATCAGGCCCCCTGGTCAGAAGTTCTTATATGGCCCATAAGATGTATATGTCCATGAAAGGTAAGACTCACTAGAAAATGCGCTATCTTGTGTTTACAGATATCCACGGTAACCTGGAGGCTTTCCTCGCTCTTCTGAAATTTTCCAAGAGACATAAGATCGACTATTATCTCTTTCTCGGAGACCTGGTGGGTTATGGGGCTTCTCCCAACGAAATCATCCAGAAGATCCGCACGCTCAAACCCATGTCTATGATCAGAGGAAACCACGACAAGGCTGTCTGCGGTCTGGATTCAATCCAGACATTTAATCCCATAGCAGCCTCGGCCATCCACTGGACCGCCAGCCACCTCAACAAGAGAAGCATCGAATACCTTTTCAAACTCAAACAAGGGCCCGTGATTGTCCACAAGGACATCACCATCTGTCACGGGGCTCCTTTCGACGAAGATCATTATATCTTCGGCGAATTCGACGCCGGCGAAGCCTTCCTTCACTTTAATACATCCATCTGCTTTTTTGGACACACCCACTTTCCCTTCGTCTACACGGAAAAAGACCACCTGGTGGAGGGAACCTTCCTCATCGGCGACTTCAATGAAATCAAGCTTGAAAAAGGGGCGCGCTACCTGATCAACCCCGGCTCTGTGGGTCAGCCGCGAGACAGAGACAGCAAGGCTGCCTGCGCCATCTACGACTCAACAGCAAAAAAAGTAAAATTCTTCAGGATGGAATACAACATAAAAGAAGCCCAGGAGAAAATTCTGAGAGCCGGACTGCCTCGCGCTCTGGGCGAAAGGCTCTGGCTGGGGATTTAGCTGCCCATGTTTTATACAATCCTGGATTTCCCAAAGGGAAGCATTTTCCTTGCTAAAAGCGGCAAGGGATTAAGCTCTGCCGAATTCATGAAATCCCGCCGGGATCTGGGGAGAGTGACCAAATTCTTTAGAGAGAGGGATATTCCTCTTGTAGAGGACAGGGTTAAATTCCAGCTTGAGGAGAGGCTATTCCGGCAGTACTTTGAAGGAAGAGAGGTGGATTTCAAGGCTCTCTCTCTTGATCGCCTCACAGGGACGGCATTCCAGAGAAAAGTCTGGCTGGAGACAAGAAAGATCCCTTATGGGAAAACAGAAACCTACAAATCCCTGGCCAGGAGACTGCATCACAGGGGATACCGTAGCATCGGCCAGGCTCTCTCCAGAAATCCTCTGCTCATCGTGATTCCCTGCCACAGGGTTTTAAGCTCTGACGGAGGCCTGGGTGGCTTCTCAGCAGGATTGGAGCTCAAGAAATATCTGCTGGATCTGGAGAGAGGAAAAGCATAGTTTAATTCCCGGTCAAACTCTGGGGTTGGCATAGCAGTAAAGACAGGAGTGGGGACAAAACTGAGTGTAGCTTCCTATATCCACTGATTCCGTGCAGCGGCACTCCTGGCGCTGGCTTTTATCCTTCTTGAGCGAAACGGGTTCCTTGTGCGGGTGAAGGAGCTGGAGGAGATGTCCGTCTATACAGGCCGAGGGTGATACGCCCGGTACTTCGGCCAAAAAATTTTGGCTGCAGGAATAAAGACGCAAACCGTACTGCCTGGCGCTCTGAACGAGGAGCTCGGTCGTTTCTTTTTTCTCCTGGAGAGAAGGGTCAACATAAGAGAAGTCGTATTTTGCTGCCCGCCTCTTGGCTTTTCTGTACCACTGCGCGAAGCTAAACCGCACATCCTTTATTCCCCGGCTCTGGAGATGGGGCGCGAGCTTCTCAAAAAAGCGAAGGTTTGTTTTAAGTCTTCCTTCTTCTTTCCAATAGACGATCGGGTCAAAACGCAGAGAAATTCTCTCCGGTTTTCCCACAATCTTTGTCAGGGGCTCAAGCTGTAAAAGAGCCTGCGAGAACGGAGGCACTTCCTTTTCTATGAATGTTCCACCCAGTCCTGTGATGGTGAAATGGAGATAAAGCTGGTCATATTTTTGGAGTATGTCTTTCAGGCTGAAAGCATTGTTAATAAGGTTTGAGAAATTCTTCGACCAGAGGACTACCGTGTGGACATTGGCCGGGTTCAGATCAGCCGTGTAGGTGCGGCCAGAAGGGCCGAGGATCCTGGCACTTTCTTCCTTCAGGGCCGAAGAGAACCATTCAGGAAAGAAAGCCACAAGATCCGTGCGTCTTGATGCGCTGATGACTTTCCTCATTGAGCCGCCTTGACAGCCTGTAAGTTTAACCTTAGTATTTTAGCTGACAAAAAAAGAGGGAGCAATGACTATTCTGCATGCAGAGCGGCTGACCAAGAGTTACAATCAGCGGGTGGTGGTGAATGAGGTGGATATCAACATTCACTCAGGAGAGATAATCGCCTTTCTGGGAAGAAACGGAGCCGGAAAGACCACCACCTTCCAGATGATTGTGGGCCTGGTCAAGCCAGACAGAGGGGAGATTTATCTCGATAAGGAGGATATATCCAAGCATCCTACTTATCAGAGGGCGAGTGAGGGTATCACCTATCTCCCCCAGGAAGATTCTGTTTTTCTCAAGGCCACGGTGGAAGAGAATATGAAGCTAGTGCTTGAGCTTCAGCCTTACAGCAAAAAAGAGCAGAAAGAGATTGCCACCCAGCTCCTGGATGAACTGGGGCTTCTGGAATTAAGCAAACAGCATGCCTATAAATTGTCGGGAGGTGAGCGACGGCGGCTTGAGATCTGCCGCTCCCTCATCCTCAAGCCCAAGCTTCTTCTCCTGGATGAACCCTTCACAGGAATCGATCCTCTGACCATTATCGAGCTGCAAAGAATCATCCTCAATCAAAAAAAGAAGGGCATCGGGATCATCCTTTCCGACCACAATGTCCGGGACACCTTTAAGATTACAGACCGCGCTTATATCATAGATGAGGGGAAGATATTAACCCAAGGAAATCCGAAGGAGATAGCCTCTAACGACTTGGCAAGAGAGCGCTTTCTGGGGAAGGATTTCAGGATGGGAGGCGAAGTGCGGCCCGCCTTTACTCGGAGAAAAGATGATCGCCCAGGGTCTCCCCCAGGAAGAGAAGAAAAAGAAAATAATAACAAACAAGAAGAACCCCATAAAAAATGATGACGGTGAGAGTGGCGGCTGAGATCAACCGAAAGAGGGAAACTCCCATAACCCGGGAAGCCACCCAGATGGCGATAAGCCAGAAAATCCCGATAAAGAAAATGTCAAAAGCTCTCGACTTTAACCATAACGCCATGCCTGAGGGCGGTTTTATCCTCATCCCTTGCTTTTCTTCCCTGGTAACCTGGTCAAAAGGGATAGACTTCTGAGGCTCCTCCTCTGGAATGCCGATTCCTGAATCAAAAGAGGGAGTATCCCCTTCGGGGGGCATCTGCTCAGAAATGGAATCTAATTCTTCTCCCTCGAGGACTTCCTCTGGGCTTTCTTCCTCTATAGAAGGAGTATCCTCGGGAGGCGTTTCCCTCATCCTTGCTGCCCAGGGAGGCAATTCCTCATCGATTTCCGGCCTTCCCTCTTCCGCTTTTCTTTCTTCTCTATCTTTTTTTATGGAATTCAGGAATCTCTCTATTTCCCTTTTTTCCATCTCTGTTGTGTCGATTGCTTTTTCCAGCTCTTCTGTTTTGAAGGTGAGTTCCTTCTGGCTTTTCTCTTCTGCCTCTGCTTTTCCTTCCTTTATTTCTTCTATTTCCTGCTCGACTGGAAGTTCTTTACCTCCCTCTTCCTTTTCTTTCTCCTCTTCTTCCTCAAAGATTCTGTCTGTGGGCTCTACCCTCTCATATTCATCTGTATCGGTGGGAGCCATATGCGGGGGCTCCAGTTTTCCTTTCTCCAGTGCTTCTTCGACCGAAGGCTCCTCATCATCTGAGCCTACTTCTTCAACGAATTCTGACTCTTCTTCTGCTTCTTCTTCTAATTCAAGATCTTCCTCATTCTTTTCTTCCGGAGTGGGTGCTTTTTTTGCTCTTTTTCTTCTTTTCTTCTCGGGATTCTCCTCTACTTCTTCCTCCTCTGGCTCCTCCTCTAGCTCATCGTCAACGATCTTTTCACCGGGAATTTCTTCCTCGATGAATTCATCCTCGGGAAAGAGAAGCTGTGTGCCGCAGTTTGAGCAGTATTCGGAGCTCTCGTCGATGATAGCTTTACAATAGGGACACCTTCTTAACGCCATTATCCTATTTATATAAGGAAAAATACCTATTGTCAATCAGAGAACAAAATAAGGGTGTCAGGAACTGTCTGAAATTCAATAATTTGTATTTAATCCATTTTTTTGGATCATCCCGAAAAATACTATTCCACTATTCCTCATCTAATTTACTGATTTAAATTCATTTAGCCCAGGACTTGGAACTGGCATGATTTTTGCATGTTTAATATATCTCATTTTTGTTGTATTATTTCTACAAAAAGAAATGAAAATAAAGAAGAAATAGATTTTATATCGTTAGCTACCTCTTTCTACGCAAAAATGCTTCAGAGGAAGAAGGATGATTATTCCCTTGAGCTCTCAAAGAAGGGAGATTCTAGACTCATAAAGTTAGAAAACCTAAACGTTAGAAAAGGGGGTGATAATCAAGCAGTAGGATATCGCTTTGGGATTAATGTTAGGAGTGCAAATGAAGCTTTTGCTTCAGATCCAAGAAAGATCTCACTCCTTGGGTTTAGGGATTATGAATTTGATAAGATTGAAAATATAAAAAACTGTTAGGAGGGATTTATGAAAAAATTTTCACTTTTCAGTCTCATGTTTCTTTTGGTGTTTGCGTTTGGTTTTTCGCAAACAGGGCAAGAAGGAAAAATTCAAGGTACAGTCCTCGATGAAGAAGGAGTTCTACTCCCCGGGGTAACAGTTATAATTTCTTCGCCCTCTCTTATTGTTCCAGAGATTTCCAGAATCACCAACGTCAACGGTTTCTTCCGCTTTCCTTCTCTTCCTCCCGGTACTTATGAAGTAACATGCCAAATTGAAGGATTTAACACAAACATAAGAAAAGGCATTATCGTCAGTGCGGGTAAAACCACTTCTATAGAAGTAACCTTGACTGTTGCAACAATCGAGGAAGAAATAGTTGTCGAAGGTGTATCTCCCACAGTTGACAGACAGACTACCACGAAGACGGCCACAATAGACAGGGACTTTATTACAAGTATTCCCGCAACCAGAACATTCGGTACTTATATTGCTATGACACCTGGTATGACTGGAGGCACCTCTCATGGAGGATCAGTAAGGGATAATATTTTCAGTATTGACGGAGTTAATACTGCTGATGCCGCTGTTGGCACAGAAGCAATTTTCTTCAGTATGGATACAATAGAGGAAATATCCGTACAGACCGGTGGGCTTTCCGCTGAACACGGACAGGTTCGTGGAGCTATTGCAAACGCAGTCAGTAAATCAGGTGGAAATGAATTCCACGGTTCTGCAAATATGTATTACAAAGGTGAGAAATTCCAGTCAAACAACACAAAAGGTACTCCTTTAGAAGGTGAAGAAAGCGGTTTCAAGTATGAAATGGAACCAGGAATCAACCTTGGTGGTCCTGTCATCAAAGACAAGCTCTGGTTTTTTATCAATGCCAGTTTTTGGAAACAAGAACAAATTGTTTCTGGGTACCCTTATGACAAAGAAGAAGAAACAGGAGTTGATCAGTACAGACCATATCCTTACATAAAATTAACCTTTCAGCCGAACCAGGATAATAGATTCATCTTTAACTACAGATACTCAGATATAAGCAGAAATCACAGAGGCGCCAGCAGATACCAGACCGAAGACACAACCTGGAGACAGGAAACGCCAACACATGTTATAAATCTGCATTACACAAGATTCTTTGGAACTAACTTTTTTATGAATCTTAAAGCCTTTGCCTATCTTACAGACTTCAGCCTGTACAGAAAAAATGATCAAGCTAATTTCTATGAATATACTACCGGCCTGAATTCCGGAAGTTATGGATACAATGACCTTAATCCTCGTGATCGGTATTCAATAGAGGCTGATGGAACAATATTCATCGAAGATTTCATGGGATCCCATGAAATAAAGACTGGATTTGAATACATGCTGGGCTCTACAGGCAGGACATTGGAATTTGCCAGACATCCCGTAAACGGTATGACTTTTGTTTATACATATAATGGAAGTCCCTATTATGGTTATTATTATGCCCCGTATGACGTGAAAGAGAAGAGCCTGAATATCGCTTTGTACCTCCAGGATACCTGGAATATCTCCAGCAGACTGACAGCCAATCTCGGAATAAGGTTTGACCGTATGCAGGGGATATATCCTCCACAACTGGAAGATGAAGGTGAACAGGAGCTTTTCGGCTACACATACAACAGAAGTATTACAAAATCAATAACCGCCTACACATGGAATGTCCTTGCCCCGCGATTGGGACTCATCTATGACCTTGTGGGAGATGGCAAAACTATGCTTAAGGCAAGTTTCTCAAGATATTACGTGGCAAATCTCACTCAGTGGGTTTCCCGGGGAAACCCCAATGGCTGGGTTGATTATGGTGCATATATAAATCCAGACTGGACAACAGGAAGAGTCTTTGCTCTAGATATATCAGGCCCTGAATATGCTCCTAAGTACGGGTATGGAGATTATGGTTTTAAGACACCTTACACAGATGAATTCATAATAGGTTTTGAGAGAGAGATATTTGAAGATGCCTCTATAGGGATTAGATATATCAAGAAATGGGATAGAAACCTTATAGAAGATGCTAACGCAAACAACATTGACATTGACAAGCTTCTTAGTACCGGTGAGTATGATTGGATAAATTATACCCAGGTTAACACAACAGATCCTTCCGATAACTCCACTGTAACCTTCTGGGAACAGCTCGCAGTTTACCCATCAGAAGAATACATGATCAATCCTCCAGATGCAAAAAGAGATTATGATGGCGTGGAAATAACTCTTGATAAAAGATATTCACACGGATGGCAGCTTAAAGCCTCATATGTGTGGGGACACTCAAGAGGCTTAGTTGGAACTGACTTTAATGATAGCTGGAGCGGAACCGGTTACTATGATGACCCCAATGCCCATATAAATGCAATCGGAAGATTCCCCCTTGAAAGAAAACATCAGGTGAAGCTACAGGGAATGGTAAGAGGGCCTCTCGGAATCAACTTAGGAGGTTACTTCAGATACTTATCCGGACAGAGGTATACAAGACAGATTAGAAGTACCGATCTTGGATTGAGTCTTTACCAGGGCAATGAAACTATCTATGCAGAAGGAAGAGGCTCAAGAGCATATCCAGCACTTACTATATTGGATTTAAGACTTGAAAAAGAGTTCAGAATTGGAAGAACTACCTTTGCAGTTTTTGGCGATGTGTACAGTGTTTTTAACCAAAACAAAGCAACCGATGTGTATACTATTTCCAGTAACTCAAGTATCGAATTTGATAAGATTGAAGCGATTCAGGACCCAAGAATTTTCCAGATTGGTGCAAGATTTGAATTCTAGATAGTAGAGGCCGAAAAACAAGAAAAGGGGGAGACACAAAGAGTGTCTTCCCCTTTTTATCAAAAAAACTGTTTAACCTTCCCATAAATATCGCGGAGGAAACATGAAAAGAATGATTTATGTTTCTGGCATCTTTTTGATATTCATTCTGATGAATTTTACTGTCTTTGCAGGAGACAAGCCAAAAAATATCATGCTTCTCTTTGATATTAAGGACTATAGCAAAGAAATAGATAACACAATAGATTCGCTCTTCAAAAAAGGCCTTGGCCCAAAGGACCAGCTTATAATTATGACACCTGCAAGTAAATTGTACAGCTACTCGAATAAAGTCATTTCACAATCCAGGAAGAAGATCAACGAAGAAGTAAAAGATACACTTAGAAAACACACTTCAATTTCAGGCGCTGATTACAGGAATATTTACACTCAAATGCTCAGCTTAGTGAATGAGATAAGGGGAGATGTGGGTTCACAAGATGTAAAAAATCTTATAGCTGCCTATGAAAACAATCGAAGAGAATTAAGGATGACCAGAAGGATTAACGAGAAAATGCTCTTAGAGTTCTCAGAGATTTTTAAAAGATCAAAAAAAGTGACCGGTGATACTGAAAATTATATATATCTCTTTTTCCAGAAAGAACAGAGGCCTATACCTAACAAAGATATAATGAACAGGTTGAGAGAAAATCAACAGATAGCCTTTAAAGTGATGGAGGTATTCCTGGAGGAACGATCCAGAACAGATTTTGCTTCAGAAGAGATAGGTGAAGAATTCAAAGAAGCTGATGTTATATTTAACTTTATTTATATCAGTCCCAAAGAGATTTCTACAAGAAGGTACCAGTTGGTTGATAACTCCGGAGATTTTTACAGCGCCATGACCAAAATAGTGGATATAACAGGGGGGGAAAAGATTACCACAACCCAGCCAAAAGTCATCTTTGAAGATAATTAAAAATTTTGCTTCTTTTCCAACTGTTTTATTATATCTTTAACAGCGCTTATCTGGGGATCATCTTCGGGACTTAATTCAACAAATTTATTTAAATAATCGATTGCTGTCTTCATCTCTCCTTTGTTCAAATAACAATATCCCAATTTTAAATAAGACTTCGGCCATTCGGGTTTTATCTCGGCAGTTAATTTATAATAATAAATTGCTTCATCAATTTTATTTGAGTTAAAAAGAATCTCCGCGACATTATATGATAAAGCATGGTTTGAAGGATCGATAGTGATTGATTTCTCAAAATATTCTTTTGCTTTTTCAAAGTCATTTTTATCCATATATAATTCACCAAGACTGGAATATATCGATGCGGCAGTTTCATTTCCTTTGATATCATCTTTTTCTTCCTTCAGTTTTTCTAAAACAAATTCAAATTCTTCTATCGCTTTATCATACTGCTTTAATTTTATATAACAGTTACCAATATTGATTCTTGCTTCATATAATTCCGGTTGTTTTTCAGCAAATTCTTTAAAAACAGCGAGGGCACTTTCATATTCGCCTCGGTTGTATAAGTTCTCTCCTTTAAGGTACAGCGTTTTTGGATCTTCTTCTTCCAGGCTTTCAATATCTGCAGTTTTCTTTAAAACTATCTCCTGTTCTAAATTTTTAAGTGTAAATGCACTGATATCAAGTTCTGGAATAACAGTGGGATCATATCCTTCCTTTGATACCTTAATTTGTACAATTGTTTTTCCCAGGCCAATAAAAGACCATCTTCCCTCTTCATCGGTTGTTGTTGTCATGATAAGCTTATGGACCAATGACTCGAGCTCAACCTTTGCCCCTTTAACAGGATTTCCATCTTTATCTACTACCACTCCCTTCAGTCTTGCCTCGCCTCTTCCTTCCTGAGATATGAGGAAATAAGAAAAAACTGCCATGAAGGGAAAAAATAACAGTATGACTTTAAATTTTTTCATTTTAAAATCTTCCTTTATTGCTCTTCCACCTTTATTTCAACTGGCTTTTATAATTTTTCTTAAAAACGAAGATTTACTTTTTTGAAAAGAATTCATTCACCGTCAATTCTTCCAGATTATCATCTATTGACTTGCTTAAATAAAGCTATCACAGGCAAAATAGCGAGTCAATACAGGAAACTCGTCTACTTATTACATTGCGTATGCTCAGGTAAGGCGACAAAGGCATCAATAAGATATCACATTTTGAGCCGCTTTTTTCAGATTCCTATCCTCTGTCCATATTTCTATTCTTGAAAGAAGAGCTGAGGCTAAAAGATGAACATCTACATAGCCAAGCCCTTCCCCCATCAACCTATGCATCTCGATAAAACTTAATATCTCTTCATGATCTGCCGTTACGGCCATGGGGAGTGATCGAAGGAGCGTTAAGATTTCATCCCTGTTCCGGAGATTGCCGCAGGCCAATTCCCCGACGATAAAGGGATGGCAGACAACTCGTCCATTCAATAAAAGATCCTTGAGCTGTGGATTCCCGTACCGAAAATGGCAAATCCAAACGGATGTATCGACGAGGACCATAGCTGTTTTTACTTTAACCTTCTTCTCGAGACAGGGCGAAGCGATTTTTCTGTTCCTCCCAACTGGGCAAGCCTTTTGCTGCTTTCAATAGAAATTAGAGCCTCGAGTCCTCGCTGGACTAGGGCTGTTTTTTCCTTGATTCCTGTCAATTCTGAAGCTTTTTCTATAAGTTTACTATCGATATTTATTGTTGTTCTCATATGCATATATATGCATGATTTATGCATATATGTCAAGCCGTTTATGAATATTAATGCCTTACAATCAATTTTTTCTTCCTCTTTTTAAGAGGACTCATTCGTTTTGCATTTTTTCTCATAAATTATTATCTTACAGCCACCTCAGGGTGGGAAATCCAAGGAATGAAGTGTCCTAAGTGCCAGGCTGACAATCCTGCCACCAATTTCCCTCCTTCATCCTCTTATGTTCAGTGCAGCCGTTAGTCTTTCTTGTCCTCGCCCCAGTCTGGCAGCTTGAATTGTTCGGGCTTGCTTTTTAAGACTTCTTTGAGCCATTCAGAAGGATAGCCCATTTCGCGGGGACGTCCTCGCTCATCTTTCACATAGCCGTCGTTGTATTTTGTCAAAAGGTACTCACCCAGCTCTATCCAGCGTTTGACCACCAGCTCTCCCTGACTGACCGAGTAATTTGTCAAAAATTGAACCAGGAGCTTCGGATCTGTTTTGTCTAACTCGAGCGCTATTTTCTCAATCGCCGGTTGAAGAGAAAGAAATTGGCCTTCCAGGGCTTTCTGGACATTTTGAATGTCTATAACCATAGAGGAATATTTCAGGTCGGCGTAGTTTGCCACAAAATTAAACACCCACCAAGCAGAATCCCATGAAAATTTTTGGAGATCCCCAACAGTGAATGGTTTGGGCAGGTCTTGAATACAGCAGTAAAGAGGAATATAGCATGTCGTATAGGTGTCGTCCACGCCGTACCAATAGACACCGCCTATGGAGTTGGGGAGCCATCTCCTGGACTGGGATATGAAAGAAAATCCTGTCTGCTGTGTTGATATTGGACGCTCCCAGCTGTATTCGACACCATCCACTTCCCAGGTGAGCCCTCGGTAGCGCACAGGGCACCCGAACGGTCCGGCATCTATGCCTTTGGTCATGTCAAACTCTGTTCCCTCATAATGGTCGCGCATGATATTCATCACGTCATGCAGGGAAAGTTTCTGGTCTGGTTTGATCCATAAAGGGTAAGGCTTTGCGTCTTCTACGCCGCGCTGAAAATCAGGGGACAAATTTAGGGATGGCGCGCTTCGGCAAAACATACTCCAGACGCGTGCAGCACAAGTCCTGAGTGATGAGGGCTTTGGAGGGTCGTACGCGTAACGGAAACTGAAAGGCTTTCCGGATTTCTTATCATAATAACCCTTTTGTTCAGCAAAGGAGATAACATTTTCGGAGTACATACAATTCTCGGGGTCGTTTAAGGGGAACTCCCCGATACGGGACATATTGGCATGGGCGGAAATGTATCCATCCGGAATCTGCAGCGCTACCCAGTGGGCTCCTTTTCCGCCCGGACCCGGACCGATCATCTCCATGATCCAGGCTTCATCGGGATCGGCGATGGAAAAGGATTCTCCTGTACTGGCATACCCGTATTCTTCGACCAGTTCAGCCATGACTTTAATGGCCTCCCTGGCAGTTTTGGCCCTCTGGAGGGCAAGTCTCATCAGAAAGAAATAATGAAGAAGTCCGTCCGGATTTCTCAGTTCCTTGCGGCCTCCGAATGTGGTTTCGCCGATGGCCAACTGGTGCTCATTCATCAAGCCGACAACAGCATAAGTATGGGAAACTTGCCTGGCTTCGCCCCTGATCTTGCCGTCTCTTCCTCTGATTTCGATGGTTGAGTCTGGTTTGTGGTCTTGAGCAGGAATGTATTCGAGATGAGGGAGAAATTCCCCGTCACAGGAATAGGTGATCATCACAGATCCGTCTTTTGAGGCTCCTTTTGTCACAAGAAAGCTCGAGCAGTCGTCCTCGGCCCATTGATTGACCACCAATAGACTCAAGAATAGAAGAATGGCAGGAAAGATGATTTTTTGTTTCATTGTTAAATCCTCCTTCTTGTATTTTTATGAATGATAGAATCTAACCTATATCTGAGAATGAAAAAAATCAAGCTAAATTCTATCCAAAAGGTATTTGTATTATGGGCAAGCGAATAGTGTCCCCTGGTTCTGTTTTATTGTTTATTGGTTCTGCATTGGTTCTGCGATTGACTGCAATTTTTTTCTGTGCTATAAGCTTTTTCTGGGAATCAGACAGAAGTAATGAAGAAGACCAAAGCTATACTTAGAGATATTCTCTCCTCTTTACATTTAGATGACAAAGTATCTGATATTCGTACGTGTGTGTACTGGACAGCGGTCACTTCATCTCGCTGCGGCCTTGCCTCTTCCATGGCGGCCTCCATCCTTCCCTCTGAAGGGCACCAAGTGGAATCCGCTGGGAATCTTCTTCCCATACAAGCAAGAGCATTGGCAGAACTATCCCTATCAGACCGCATCCTTGAAGCTTCGATTGGTATCGCTGCAATAAATTCCATACTGCCTATTGATGAGTCTTTATGTGTTGACTTGAATGCTGAAGATGAAATTCGCTCACAAGGAAAGGGAAAACGGATAGCGATTATCGGGCATTTCCCATTTGTCAAAAGCCTAAGCGCAGAAGCTCGAGAATTGTGGGTTTTTGAACTCCCAGGACGTGAGCGTCCCGGGGACATTATAGACAATAAGGCCGAGTCACTTCTCCCGCAGGCAGAAGTAATCGCCATAACCAGCACCACATTGATTAACCACACATTGGGAGGCATCCTGGATCTTCTTGCGCCAGATGCCTACAAGATGATGCTTGGCCCGAGTACTCCTTTATCGCCGCTGTTGTTTGAGTATGGATTTGACGCAATATCTGGTTCCATTGTAGCTGATCGAAATCAAGTGCTCAATTGCATAAGCCAGGGAGCAAATTTTCGGCAGGTGAAGGGCGTGCGAAAAGTGATCCTGCGCTGCAAATTGTGATCTGGCCTTTAACTCTGAATATTTTTTTCTTTTATTGGCCTCCCTTCTGCTTATCTTCCAAGTATATTTCAACTCAGGCCGCTCTTTGTCTTCAGCGCTGCGCAAGACGTGATTTATAATCAGCCCCAAATTCATAAAAGGTTGCAAAAGAGTCAAAATTGAGATAAGAAAAAAAAGACTGATAAAAAGGAGGAATCTTTCTATGGAAGAAAGGATCATTTCTTTCTGTGGATTGGACTGCTCAGAATGCCCGGCTTATATTGGCACTCAGAAAGGAGACAAAGATCTTATCGAGAAAACAGCAAAACGATGGTCAACCTCCAAGCACAAGCTGGAACCAGATGATATCATCTGCGATGGCTGTACTTTTATCGACAAGAGATTGGCCAGCTTCTGTTCAGAATGTCAGGTGCGTATCTGCGCTGTGGAGAAAGGAGTCGACAATTGCGGGCTTTGCGACGACTACTCTTGTGAGAGACTCAAAAAAGTCTGGAAATGGATAAGAACTCCCAAGGCCAAAGCCAGGCTTGATGAAATCAAGCAAAACCATGAAAAGGGGCTCAAATAATAACCTTTGTATCAGCAATTTCAA
>Ga0315545_1000859_pt1 | contig 31470 bp, 30 predicted proteins | sample SalMarSW160210MG_FD_203096 | JGI IMG/M metagenome (GOLD analysis project Ga0315545, IMG submission 203096) | Salt marsh sediment microbial communities from the Plum Island Ecosystem LTER, Massachusetts, United States - Salt Marsh Sediment SW1602-10 ...
CCCGTGCTTCAGGATTCAGATTCGACATCAGGCTCCTCCCAATCTGTTTTTGCCCATGATACCTGGCTCACGCCTGATGTCCAGATTTCGCAAAACAATTGAACACTATTGGGCCAACACCTTTGACTTCATCGTTCCTCCTCAGTCCTTCCCCAGTGGGCTGATGCGCCGCAGATCGGTCACCACCTCCACCACCGCGTCCGCCACTGCGTCCACGTCCTGCTCCTTGTTGTAACGCCCAAAGGTGAAGCGGACGGAACCGTGCGCCCGCTCGTGGTCACCGCCGATGCCCAGCATCACATGGCTGGCCTCCAGCGAGCGGCTGAAGCAGGCGGAGCCAGTGCTGACGGCGAAGCCGCGCATGTCCAAATGGAGCAACAACGACTCCCCCTCCACGAAACGGAAGGAGATATTGGCGTTCTGCGGCAACCGGTGCACCGGGTGACCGTTGAGGCGCGTGTCTGCGACCTTCAGCAGTCGCTCGATCAAGCGATCGCGCATCCCCTGCAAACGGGCCGTCTCCTCCGGCGTGACCAGCTCCACCGCCTTGGCAAACCCCACCGCGCCGGGGATGTTCTCCACCCCAGGCCGCAGATCGAACTCCTGGAAACCCCCATCCATCCACTTGCGGATCGGCGTCCCCTCGCGGACGTAGAGCCCGCCGATCCCCTTCGGGCCGTGGATGGTATGGGCAGAAACCGACATCAGATCGATCGGCACCTCGCTCACGTCCAGCGGGACACGGGTAAAGCTGTGGGTTGCGTCGGTGTGGAAGAGCACACCCTTCTCACGGCAGATGGCGCCGATGGCAGCTACATCCTGCAGAGTGCCAATCTCCTGATTGGCCGCCTGCACCGAGACCAGGATCGTCTCTGGCGTGACAGCATCCCGCAGCGCATCAAGATCGGCCCGCCCGGTATCGTCCACAGGAAGATAAGTCACACGGAAACCCTGCTTCTCCAGCGCGCGGGCGCTGTACAACACAGGAAAGTCCTCGATGGGGGTGATGATCACGTGCTTGCCCTTCTTTTCTCCCAGGGCCATGGCCACCCCCTTGAGCGCCAGGTTACTCGACTCGGTGGAGCCGGAGGTGAACACGAACTCGTCAGGCTTGGCCCCCAGTGCAGCGGCGATCTGCCCGCGCGCCCCATCCAGTGCGTCCCGCGCGTCCACGCCCAGCGAGTAGCCGAACTGGGAGGTGGCGACGGCGTAGAGGTCGAAGAGATAAGGGCGCATCGCCTCCAGCACGCGCTCGTCCAAGCGCGTCGCGGCAGCATTATCGAGGTAAACGACTTTCTCAAACACGACCCACCCTCCTGCCCAGCAGTGATGCGATCACATTCGAAGCCATTCTATCACATTTCAACAATAAAGTCAATCAGTATCTGTTAAATTGGCGTTAGAAACCCCGCCATCGGATCTCGACTATGGCCGCGGCGACTGTCCTGAACCATCAGCGTTCACCACATAGTCGTTGTACAGGTTGCCATCACGGTCGGTCCGGAAGTAGATCTGCGACCCTTCGGGCGACCACGAGGGCTCCAAGTCTCTCCCAGGGTGGTTCGTCAGATTGGTCTGAGCCGAGCCATCGGCGTTCATCACATAGATCTCCCAGTTTCCGTCGCGGAGGGACTGAAACGCGATCTGTGCGCCATCGGGTGACCAGACAGGCCAGGTATCTCCCGATGGCGCGTCGGTCAGTCGTGTCACCTCGCTCCCATCGACGTTCATCACGTAGATGTGCGAGGGACCGCCGCCCCGGGTGGAGGCAAAGGCGATCTTGCGCCCATCGGGTGATAGGTCGGGATACCCATCCTCGGCTGGGTGATTCGTCACGTTGACCACTGTGCCATCCGAGTATTCGACGAATATCTCGGTCGCCCCAACCGGCTCTCGGGAAGCGTAAACGCGGACGATCGCGGGGCCTGGAAGCAATGTGGGAACAGGAGTAGGGACAGGCGTAGGCTCAGCAGTATGCATTGGCGGAGCCGTGGACATGGCGCCGGGCCCGGCAGGCAACTGTGCCAGGGTCGGCGCTTCGGGCAGGTCGGTTGGCAGGACTGGCGTGTCGGACGGGGTCGCAGCGGATCCGGCGACATACGGAGTCACAGTAGGAGTCGCCGCAGGCAAGCCTCTCTCCAATCCACATGCCAGCACGAGCGCGGTCCAACCCGCCGCGAGCGCAACAACCCGCCCTCGCCAACCAACCCGCGAGCGATCGGTAACTTCCTTCACTTCGACATCCTCGGATAGCAGTGCTGCGAGATCACCTACGGGAGCTCAAGATCGCGCACGCGCCAGAACCAACTGCCGTCGTCAATCGCCACACGGACACCCGGGCAACCTTGCCCATCCACGCCGGACAGACGCTCCACTGTAGTCTGTTCCCCCACGTACGCATCCATACCGCTGGCCCAGTTGTCGTCTCCATCCACCTCGCGGTGACGGCCCAGAATGACGACGGAGCCCTCCTCAAGCGGGCCATAAACCGCATCGTCCTCGGTCATACCGCACACCTGCGGAAAGGACGATACTAGAGTCAGATCGCGCACGCGCCAGTACCATTCACCGTCATCGATGTCCACGAGGACGATGGGACATCCTGAAGGATCCACGCCGGCCAACTCGGTGATCGAGGCCGTCTTACCCACGTACGCATCCATACCGCCGGCCCAGTTATCGTCCCCGTCCACCGGCCGGTGGCGGCCCAGAATGACGACGGAGCCAGGTCCAATCGGACCATAGTCGGCCATCGCGTCGCTCATGCCACACGCCTGCGGGAAGGGACTCGGTGGCGGTGTGGGGGTTGGCGTCAGTGTAGCTGTAGGGATCGGTGTAGGCGTGTCTGTCGGCGTAGGTGTCGGTGTAGGCGTGGGAGTTGGCGTGTCCGTCGGGGTGGGCGTCAATGTCGCAGTCGGGGTTGGGGTCGCGAATAGCCCGGCAACCTCGACGACGCCCGTCGCCACCAAAGCCCCCGCAACGAGCACGATGATGAGGACGATTCCCACGAGGGCACCACCCGCGATCAGCGCCCAGACACAGCCAGAGATACCGCGCCTGGGAGCAGGCGATGGCGGTGGCGGGGCATAAACCGGTGGGGATGGTGGTCGCCACGCCTGCCGGGGCGGCAGCGGCGAAGCGGGTGGCGCAGGCTTAGCGGGCAATAGCTGCGCCCTACACTCTCGACAGAAACGTGCATCGGGCCTGTTCTCGGCTCCACATTCCGGGCAATACATATTGCACCTCCTCGTCGGATGTAAGCCTCCTCGCACACCCCAAGTATAGAGGAAGAAAGAGACGAACGCAACTGTTTATTGACAGAGCATCGGGTGTAAGTTATACTGAGCGACAACCGAAATGGCCTCAACAGAACAGATACGCAACAAAGCCCTCGCCTTGGGGTTCGATCTGGCTGGTGTCGTCCCTGCCTTTCCCGTCCCACACCTCGACCGCTACCACGACTGGCTCACCCAGGGCTACCACGGCGAGATGGGCTACATGGCGCGGCCGGACAGGGTCGCGCGGCGGGAGAATCCGGCGGCGATGCTGCCAGGAATACGCTCTGTCGTGTGCGTGGGGCTGAACTACTATCCTGGTCCTCTGCCCGACGAACTCAGCGACGATCCCTCCCATGGCTTGATCTCCAGCTACGCATGGGGAATGGATTACCACGATCTGATGCTACCCCGTCTAGAGGAGTTGGCGGCTTTCATCGGTGCCGAGACAGGGACGCAGGTCAGCCATCGCGCATACGTGGATACCGGCCCCGTGCTGGAACGCGCCTACGCAGCCGCAGCCGGCCTGGGCTTTATCGGCAAGAACACTTGCTTGATCCATCCCGAAATGGGGACGTGGCTTTTTCTGGGCGAAATCCTGGTTGACGTTGAACTGGAACCTACGCCGAGCAAGACGGAGGTGAACTGCGGCACGTGCAGCCGTTGCCTCGACGCCTGCCCGACGGGTGCCTTGGTCGCGCCTTACATGCTAGACGCCCGGCGTTGCATCTCGTACCTGACCATCGAGCTGAAAGGACCGATCCCAACCGAGCTACGGCCACTGATGGGCAACTGGATCTATGGATGCGACGTGTGCCAGTGGGTCTGCCCGTGGCAGCGCTTCGCCAGGCTCACGCAAGAACGAGCCTTCCTCGTCACAGACTTGAACTATGCCGCGCCGCATCTGGCGGAGCTGGCCGAGATGGACGAGGGGGCATTCCGGCAACGATATGAAAGCACACCGATCGCGCGCATCGGGCGAGGACGACTACTGCGCAACGTGGCCGTCGCGCTGGGGAACTGGAGAAACAAGAGCGCCATAGAGCCTTTGACGAGACTCGCCGGCGACTCGGAACCCCTGGTGCGCGGCCACGCCGCGTGGGCGCTAGGCCGTATCGGCAGCCAGGCAGCACAAGAAACCTTGAGAAACGCGCTGGAACGCGAGGAAGACCCTTACGTGCGGGACGAAATCAGCAAGAAGCTATAGGAGGAGACAATGAATTTCTCAGAACTGATCCAAACGCGATACAGCGTGCGGGCGTACAAGCCCGACGCGGTGGAGGAGGAAAAGCTGCAGCGGGTGCTCGACGCAGCGCGGCTGGCGCCGACCGCCGCCAATCGGCAGCCGTTCCAGCTCATCGTCATCCACACGGCCAGTAGAGAGGAGGAGTTGAAGCGCATCTACGGCAGGGAATGGTTCGTGCAACCACCGCTCGTCATCGGTATCTGCGGCGTGCCGAGCCTGGCGTGGAGCCGCACGGATGGGATGAACTATCACGTGGTAGACGTCGCTATCGCGATGGACCACCTGATCCTGGCCGCCGCCGACACGGGCCTGGGCACGTGCTGGATCGGCGCCTTCGACCCCGATGCTGCCCGGCAGGTGCTGGGCCTGCCCGACTCAGCGGAACCTATCGCCTTCACGCCGCTGGGCTATCCGGCAGACGAGCCCAAGCCGAAGAAGCGCAAACCGCTCTCCGAATTGGTGCGCTACGAGAACTGGTAGCCCGGATGTTTGCCCTCTGCCCCGAAGACGTCGGCGTCATCCTGACCTACCGCTGCCACAGCGGCTGCGCGCACTGCCTCTACAACTGCAGGCCGCGCTGGGAGAATGAAGCAATGTCACCCAAGATGCTGTGCCGGGCGCTGGAGGCGCTCGCCGCCTGACCGCAGTGACCCCAAGTGCACCTCACTGGCGGCGAGCCGAAAGGCGCCTCGGAAGTTGGGCCAGCTTCCAGGCAGTCAACTTTGGATCGGTACTAGCCCTGGACGATGAACTGCCCTGCCAGTACATTCGCAGGTTGAGGGCCGATTTCCAGGTCAGGTTGTTGGCCTCCAACCCAAACCTTGAACTCGCCCGGTTCCAGCACCCATTCTCCATCCTCATCGGCAAAGGACATTTGCTCGGCGGTGAGGGTGAACTCGACGGTCTGTTTTTCGCCGGGAGCCAGGCGAATGCGGGTAAAGCCCTGCAACTGGAGCAGGGGCACGGGCAGCGAGGCTTCCACATCCTTCAGGTAAAGCTGCACCACCTCGTCGCCCAGGTGTTGACCGGAGTTTTCGACTTCCACCTGGATGGAGACAGGGTCGCCTGCCTTTACACTCTCCGGGACGATTTGCAGGTTGCGGTACGTGAAGATAGTATAGCTCAGCCCAAAACCAAACGGGTAGAGCGGCTGGCCTGTGAAGTAGCGATAGGTGCGGTTTTCCATGCTGTAGTCGTCGAAGGCAGGCAGGTCCGAGGCGGATTGATAGAAGGTGACCGGCAGGCGGCCGCCCGGGTTGGTCAGGCCAAAGATTGCCTCGGCTACGGCGGTGCCGCCTGCCTGACCGGGGTACCAGGCTTCCAGAATGGCCGGAATGTGCTCGTCGGCCCAATTGATGGAAACGGCGCTGCCGTTCATCAGCACCAAGATGACGGGTGTTCCGGTTTCGTAAACGGCCAGCAGAAGTTGTTCCTGAACGGGCGGCAAGTCCAGGGTCATGCGGTCGCCTCGGCTGCGCACGCCCGGTGGGTTGCCTTCTTGCTGACCTTCTTCACCCTCCAATTGTTGCGAGAGGCCCATCACCAAAACTGCCACCTGAGACTTTTCGGCTGCCTGAATAGCTTCTTCGAACCCATCCTGGGAACCGCCGACGATCTTGCAGCCTTGGGCGTAGTTGACTTCGGTTTCAGGAGAGACCAGAGCCTGGATACCCGCCAGCACAGAGACCGGTTCGGCAGGCGTGCCCATGTAATTGCCGGTCAACACCAGGGTTTCGTCAGCGTTTGGACCGATGACGGCAATCGATTTGATGTCACTTATATCCAGTGGCAACAGGTTGCCCTGGTTCTTGAGCAGGACGAGCGACTGACGAGCCACTTCCAAAGCCAACTCGCGATGCTCCGGGGAATCGACCACGCTGAACGGGATTTGTGCGTAGGGCACTTGATCGGGAGGGTCGAACATCCCCAGACGGAAGCGGGCCATGAACAGCCGCTTGACCGAGCGATCCAGGTCCTCTTCGGTCAACAGGCCCTGCTCGACAGCTTCTCCAAGCCGTCCATAGTGGCAAGGAATGCCATAGGTACGGCCACATTCCAGATCGCAGCCAGTCTTGACGGCCAAGGCAGCGGCCTCGGTGGCGGAGTCTGCCAGGCGATGGCCGCTGTAGATATCTTCGATCGCCCCGCAATCGGCGACGACGTACCCTTGAAACCCCCATTCGTCACGTAGGATCTTTTGTAGCAAAGTGGGGCTGGCACAGCAGGCTTCGCCGTTCACCCGGTTGTAGGCCCCCATGATGGAATAAGCCTTCCCCTCCACAATGCAGGCCTTGAAGGCCGGCAGATAGGTCATGTGCAAATCGCGCTGAGAGACCTTGGCGTCGAAGCGGTGGCGCTGATTCTCGGGACCGCTGTGGACGGCAAAGTGCTTGGGAGTGGCAACGGTTTTTAGGTACTGTGGGTCCGTGCCCTGCATTCCCTGGACGAAGTTGACCGCCAGCCGCGAGGTGAGGTAGGGGTCTTCGCCATATGTCTCCTGACCGCGACCCCAGCGAGGATCACGGAAGATGTTGACGTTGGGACTCCAGAAGGTCAGGCCAGTGTATAGGTCACGCACACCGTTGCGAACGGCTTCGTGGTGCTTGGCGCGCCCCTCGTCAGAGATCGCTTCGGCCATGCGGTAGATCAGTTCGGGATTCCAGGTGCTGGCCAGGCCGATGGCCTGCGGGAAGACGGTGGCAATGCCGGCGCGGGCCACGCCGTGCAGCGCCTCGTTCCACCAGTTATACTGAGGAATGCCCAGACGCTCGATAGCTGGCGCCTCGCTGCCCATTTGCAGGGCCTTTTCTTCAGTGGTCATCTGCCTGACCAACTCGTCTACTCGCTTCTCGATGGAGGGGGAGGGGGCAGGGGTAGCATTGGGGTCGACTGGCTGGTCCGATGTCGGGCTGGGCGTAGTGGTGGGGCGAGGCTGGCTGCAGTTGCAGCCTGCAATCGTCAGGCCGATGGTGGCAAGTAATGCCTTTAAAAGCTTGCGACGAGAGATAAATGTGGAAAGCAGGTTTTGTCTCATGATCTCCTATCCTGGACTAGATTTCGGCCACCGCTCCTTTCTGTTCATCAAGGCCGCGAGCATGTTAGCACATTCCCCCAGTCGAGGCAAATGAGTGCTCCTCCTTCTTGCGTCTTTGCCTTTGGCACAAACGCCTGTTTGGGCATGCAGTCAGCAGTAACCTCCAAGAACCGGACGTGTTTGGCAAGGAAACTCTTGACAAACTGCGGGTTTTCCGGTACAATCTGTTAGCGCTAACGTTAGCGCTAACGTTAGCGCTAACGCAATCGCTGACGGAGAGTGTCGATGACAGGGCGAGTAACCATGGCGCATGTTGCCCGTGAGGCTGGAGTTTCGTTAATGACTGTCTCGCGGGTGATCAACGATAAGGAGGGGGTTAGCCAGCCTACCCGGGAGCGGATTCAAGCCATCGTCGAACGGCTGGGTTATCGACCTAGCGACATTGCCCGCGGCTTGGTCACCAAGCGCACGGGTACCCTTGGCCTGGTGATCCCCGACGTCGCCAACCCCTTTTTCTCCGAAGTAGCGCGTGGCGCAGAACACGTGGCTTACGATGAAGGCTACAACGTCTTTTTGTGCAATACTGGCGAAGATACACAGTGTGAGCTAGAGGTCCTCCACTCCCTGGAGGAAAAGCGGGTGGATGGTGTCTTGGTTTGCAGTTCCCGGCTTGACGATAGCGAGTTGGAGGAGGCGGTGGCCGGGCACCGCGCTGCCGTGCTGGTCAACCGCCGGCTGGAGAGCGACGATGTGGGTGCTGTGCTGGTCGACGACGGCTGGGGAGGGCGGATAGCTACCCAGCATCTGTTGCAGACTGGTCACGTGGCCATTGGTTTGCTCTCCGGGCCGCCAGCTTCCCGCAGTGGCCGTTGGCGGGCCGAGGGCCACCGCGCGGCGTTGGCTGATGCCGGGATACCATACAATCCCGACTGGACGCGCAGTTGCCTCCCGATGGTGGAGGGTGGGCGAGACGCTGCTCGCGAACTGCTGACTGCCGAACTTGATCTGACAGCTCTCTTTTGCTATAATGACTTGGTTGCCGTGGGGGCGTTGCAGGCGTGCGCAGAACTGGGACGCGCGGTCCCCGGCGACGTGGCAATCGTTGGCTTTGACGATATCCCGCTGGCTGCCCTCGTTGCTCCCCCATTGACGACCTGCCGTGTGCGCCGCTACGAGTTGGGATCCGAGGCCATGCGATTGCTGTTGGAAAAGATCAGTGGCGGCACGGGAGAAGTGTGCAAAGAGATCGTCTTGCAGCCGGAACTCATCGTGCGGTGCAGCGCTCCGCGAGGGGCGCATTGAATAGGCTGTGCAGGGAAGGAGGTGATGAGGGTCCAGAGATACTATATGCAGTTCAAAGGCGCACGCAGGTCACCAACCCCACTCAGCATAGAAACGCGATCTGCGTGCAAAGCGCGTGTGGGTACAACACACCCCACACAAATGGCAGTTTGCCACGCCATTGCGAAAAGTCAAGCTTAGACATCAAGGAGGAAAGCGAATGAGCAGCAAAAGAATAAGCCGGCGCGATTTTCTGCGCTTGAGCGCCCTGACGGCAGCGGGAGCGGCATTGGCCGGATGCTGTCCAACGCCTACAGCGACATCGACGCCCGAAAAAGTGGTAGAGACAAAAATCGTCGAGGCAACAGTACCAGTCACCGTTCCGCCGCCTTCCGAGTTCAGCCGGGCCCCCATGTTGGAAGGTATGGGACTCCCGCCCGTGGAACAGTGCATTTCCGACAATCCGATGATGGTCCTGCCCGTCAAGTCGCTGGGGGAGTACGGGGGCACCTGGCACCGGGCCTTCCTCGGCATCGCGGACTTTCACGCCCTTGGGCGCCTCATCTACGAGGCCGTGCTGCGCTGGCCGCGCGATCCCAAAGATCCGGTCCAGCCAGGTTTGGCCGAAAGCTGGGAGTGGTCGGATGATGGCTTGGAACTGACCCTCTACTTCCGCAAGGGACTCAAGTGGTCCGACGGCGCGCCCTTCACCGTGGACGACGTCATCTTCTGGTGGGAGGACATCGAGAACGACGAAAACATCACGGCCTCTCTGCATATCGAATGGGTGGTCGATGGACAGCCGATGGAACTGGAGAAGGTAGACGACACCACCATCACGCTCAAGTTCGCCGGGCCTAACGGCTTGGCCGAGACGACCGGGTTGGCCTTCCATGGCTGCCAGTGGCCGCTGGGCTTTGAGCGCTTCGGCTTCTTTGCCCCCAGGCACTACCTGGAGGAGTTCCATCCCAAGTACAACACGGACGCGACCTACGAGCAGTTTGAGGAGAAGGCGTTCAACTTCAACACCGAGCTTCCGGTGATGTATGCCTGGAAGGTCGCGCAGTGGGAGGCTGGAGCCACCGAAATGGTCGCCGAGCGCAACCCCTACTACTGGAAGGTGGATCCAGTGGGCAAGCAGCTCCCCTACATCGATCGGATTCACTACACCCTGGTCGAGAGCGGCGACGCCCTCAACCTGATGGCCATCGCGGGCGACCTGGACATGCAGCACCGCCGCATCAGCTTTGGCCAGTACACCGTCTACCAGGAGAACGCGGAGGCAGGCAACTACCACCTGCTTATCTGGCCCACGGCACAGGCCTCCACGATCACCCTCTTCCCCAACCAGAGCTACCCCGATGCCAAGTATCGCGAACTGCTGCAGAACATCAAATTCCGCCAGGCCCTGTCGCTGGCCATAGACCGCGACGCGATCAACGAGGTCTCCTTCCTGGGTCAGGCCATTCCGCGCAACACCACCGTCGTGCGCGACTCGCCTCTGTTCCAGGCAGACATCGAGGAATACTATGCCGAGTACGATCCCGCGGCAGCGGAGGTGTTGCTGGAAGAGATCGGGTTGGTGAAATCCGGTGGCTTCTACAACTTCCCAGACGGCTCGCCGGTGGAGTTGATCATCGAGGGCACTGACGCTGTCTCTGGCGCCAGCCTGGATGCTCTGGAACTGGTAACCCAGAACTGGAACGACGCCGGTCTCAAGACCGTTCTGGAGACCATGTCGCGCGACATCTACTGGCCCAGGGCCAACAGCAACGAGGTCATGATCGCCACCTGGGAGACGGACCGCGGCCTGGTACCGATGGTAGACCCGATCTACCAGTTCCCCTTTGACGAGCGCTCCTGGATGGGGCCAGCCTATGGCACCTGGTACAAGTCTGGCGGCGAGCTAGGCGAGGAGCCGATACCTCTCTTCAAGGAGGTGCAGGACCTCTACGACCAATACAAGGCTACTGTGGATTCGGACGACCAGCTCGTAATCGGCAAGCAGATCGTCCGGAAAGCCACCGAAGGCTTGTTCTGCATCGGCACGGTGGGCCAGCCGCCTGCTCTTACCGTGGTCAAGAACAACTTCTACAACGTCATGGAGAAGCACACCTCTGACTGGATCGTCTTCACACCGGGCACCATGGACCCGCCCCAGTTCTGGATGAAGGAGGAGGCATAGGTGTTGCACAGGACCGATGCCTTTGCTGTAGAAAAGCGAGTATAGTATAATAGGCAGTAGGCGGAGGTAATACTGGGCGAGGAGGGATCGCGACAGGGATTCCTCCTCGCTCCAAATGGCATGTTTCCGGTATGGTGTTGAGGAGTACCTGCATATGTTAGCCTATGTCGGGAGACGCATTCTGGGAATGATTCCCACGCTCTTTGTCGTGTCTTTTGTCACTTTCATTATCATCCAGTTGCCGCCAGGCGACTTTTTCACTACGCGGGCGATCGAGATAGCCTTGAGTGGCGGTGGGCAGGACAAAGAAACAGTCTTGAGGATGCAGGAGCGATATGGCCTGGATCGGCCGTGGTATGTTCAGTACCTGAAGTGGGTTTCAGGTTTCCCTCGCGGTGACTTTGGGTATTCTCTTGAATGGAACAGCCCAGTCCTGCCCATCGTGCTCGGACGAATGGGCTACACCATCCAGGTGGGTGGGCTGTCGCTGCTTTTCATGATGGGCGTCGCCATTCCCATTGGCGTCTATTCGGCCACGCATCAGTATTCCTTCGGCGATCATGCGCTGTCGCTGCTGGGATTCCTGGGGCTATCGCTGCCCGGCTTCCTGTTGGCGTTGCTGTGGATGTTCTTTGGCATTATCGTTCTACGCATTCCTGTCGGAGGAGATATGTCCCTGAAGATGGCAGAGCAGCCCTGGAGCCTGGCCAAGTTACTGGACTATCTGAATCACCTCTGGCCACCAGCGGTCATTCTTGGCCTCGCAAGCACAGCCCAACTTCAGCGCATCATGCGAGGCAACCTGCTGGATGTGATGGGGCAGCAATACATCACCACCGCGCGGGCGAAAGGGCTCAAGGAACGAAAGGTGGTCAACAAATATGGCGTGCGGGTAGCCATCAATCCTTTGATCAGCGTGATGGCCATGGAAGTTCCCAAGATCGTTTCAGAATCTACCATCGTGGGCATCGTCATGTCGGTCCCGACCACCGGTCCTCTTCTGCTGCGCGCTTTGCTCACTCAGGATATGTACCTGGCCGGGACCTTCTTGCTCTTTATGACCCTGCTGTTGATGGTATCCAATCTCCTGGCCGATATCGCCCTCGCGTGGGCTGACCCAAGGATCGTGTACACATGACCGATATACCAGCCAAGTCGGAGGAGCTGTTCAAACTATACGAGGGGCTGGGCGACACAGGCGAGGACCTGGAACCGGAAGACCTGGCCGGTCAGAAATCCCTTGAGGCCATCTACGCTGCCTCGCAATGGCAGCTGATCTGGCGAAAGTTCATTCGCAACAAAGTGGCCATCGTGGGCGGAATCGTGATCCTGCTCTACTACCTGGGTGGGCTCTTCGCCGGCTTTGTGGCCCCATACACCCTCTCCACACGGTTCATCAAGTACATCCACATGCCCCCTCAGCGTGTTCGCTTCTTCAACGACGGAAAGTTGCAGCCGTTTGTCTGCGAACCTGATTTGACCATTGACGAGAACTTGCGCAAGTTTTATGAGCCGAACTGCGACAAGAGAATCCCTCTCGAGTTCTTCTCCCACGGCGAACCCTACAAGCTTCTTGGATTGATCGACACCGACGTGCACCTGTTCCTGGCGCCGGGCGGAATCGTCTCGTTGTTGGGCACTGACCGACAGGGGCGCGACATGTTCTCCCGCGTCCTCTACGGAAGCCAGGTCTCGCTGACCATCGGGCTGCTGGGCGTGGCCTTCAGTTTGGTCTTTGGATCGGTGCTGGGCGTCGCCTCAGGTTACTATGGCGGTTGGATTGACGAACTCATACAGCGGTCGATCGAGTTGGTCCGCTCCTTCCCCGCGATTCCCCTGTGGATGGCCTTGTCGGCCGCAGTGCCCCCTCACTGGCCGCCCCTGAGGACCTACTTCGCTGTGACCCTCATCCTGTCCGTAATCGGGTGGACCTGGTTGGCCCGTCAACTGCGGGGGAAGGTGCTGTCCTTGCGCAACGAAGACTTTGTCCTGGCGGCGAAGCTTGCCGGGGCGAGTGATGCGCGGATCATCTTCAGGCATCTTATCCCGGCGACCCTTAGCCACATTATCGTCGTCTCGACGCTGGCCATGCCGTCCATGATCCTGGCGGAGACCGCGTTGAGCTTTCTGGGACTGGGACTCCGCCCGCCGATCACCAGTTGGGGCGTGCTTCTCAAGGAAGTGCAGAATATCCAGTCTATCGCGCTCTATCCGTGGGTGTTTACTCCAGCGCTTGCCATCGCCATCACGATCCTTGCCTTCAACTTCCTGGGCGACGGTTTACGTGACGCCTCTGATCCTTATACGGTGTAGATATGATGGTATCAGATAATCAGCGCTACATTGTTCAAGTCGAAGATCTGAAGACGTACTTCTACACCCTGGACGGGGTGGTCCGAGCGGTGGATGGTCTGTCCTTGGGGATTAGGCCCGGTGAGACGCTTGGCCTGGTCGGCGAGTCGGGATGTGGGAAGAGTGTGACGGCTTTTTCGATCCTCCGTCTGCTCCCCTTGAAGACGAGCCGCATCGTCCAGGGCAAGATCCTCTACGATCGGGGAGATGGCGATCCATCGATTGATCTGACCACCGTTGATCCGAACGGAGGTCTCATCCGCAGCATCCGGGGGAACGACATCGCCATGATCTTTCAGGAGCCGCTGACCTCCCTCTCGCCGGTGCACACGGTGGGGAACCAGGTCATCGAGGCTATCCAGTTGCATCGGAACCTCGACGACACGGCGGCCCGCCTGGAGGCCATCAGTTGGCTCAATATGGCCGGCATGGGGATCCGCGGGGCCAAGCAGATCATCGACGATTATCCTCACCATCTGTCCGGAGGACAGCGGCAGCGGGCGATGATCGCCATGGCGCTCTCCTGCAATCCGTCACTCCTCATTGCTGACGAGCCCACCACGGCCCTGGACGTCACCATCCAGGCGCAGATCCTGGAACTGATGAAAGCCCTCCAGAGCCAGTTCGGGATGGCGATTCTCATGATCACCCACAACCTGGGAGTGATCGCCGAGATGTGTGAGCGGGTGGCCGTGATGTACATGGGCAAGATCGTGGAGAGCGGCGAGGCGCGCACCATCTTTCACCGTCCGCTCCACCCGTACACGGTGGGCCTGATGCGCTCCATCCCACACCTGGGCCGCCGGGTGAAGGCCCGTTTGACACCCATTCCCGGCAGCGTCCCCGCCCCATACTCAGTGCCCACCGGCTGTGCCTTCCTGCCGCGCTGCCCCGTCCCCAAGATGGACGCCTGTAGTCAAGAGGAGACGCCGCTGATCGAGGTAGAGCCGGGCCATTACGTGCGTTGTCCGCTCTATCTGTAGCCAGATGAATCCCACAAGGGGCAATATGGAATCTAAAGCACCTATTCTATTAGAAGTAAAGAACCTAAAGAAGTACTTTCCCATTCAGCAGGGTTTCTTCCATCGGGTGGCTGGCCACGTCCGTGCTGTGGATGGGGTGAACTTTTTCATCCGCGAGGGGGAGACGTTGGGTCTGGTGGGGGAGTCAGGCTGTGGCAAGACGACCACCGGCCGGTGCATCCTGCGCGCCTACAAACCGACCGCAGGCACGGTCTGGTTTCGCAAGAACGGGGAAATGGTGAACGTCTTTGAGGTTCCCACGAAGGAGATGAAGGCGCTGCGGCGCGAGATGCAGATTATTTTCCAGGACCCGTTCTCCTCGCTCAATCCGAGGATGACGGTAATGGACATCGTCAGCGAGCCATTGCGCATCCACGGGATCGCGAAGGGCGCGGAGCTCAAGTCACAGGTCAGGGAGCTGCTCGAGGCCGTGGGCCTCAAAACACAGCACATGAACCGCTATCCGTATGCCTTCAGCGGCGGGCAGCGGCAGCGCATCGGCGTCGCACGCGCGCTGGCCCTGCGCCCCAAGCTCATCGTGTGCGACGAGCCGGTCTCGGCCCTGGACGTTTCCGTTCAGGCCCAGACGCTCAACCTGCTTGAGGATCTGCAAAAAGAATTCGGACTGACCTACCTCTTTATTGCTCACGATCTGTCTGTAGTGGAACACATCAGCGACCGGGTAGCAGTCATGTACCTGGGCAACATCGTCGAGCTGGCCTCAGCGGAAGAACTCTACGCCGATCCCATGCATCCCTACACGGAGGCGCTCCTCTCGGCGGTTCCCCGCACTGACCCGGATCACGTGTCCCAGCGGATCATACTGGAGGGGGATGTTCCCAGCCCGGCCAATCCGCCTCCGGGTTGCAAGTTCCATCCCCGCTGCCGCTACATGCAGGAGATTTGCCAGGCCGAGATTCCCGAGTGGCGCGAGCTCAGCAGCGATCACTGGGTCGCCTGTCACCGGGCGGAGGAGTTGAGCCTGGCCGGCATCGACTATGGCTGATACCGAGCCACGGCTTGAGGGGATTGGAGAGCTTGAGCTCATCGTCCCTTCATTGGCTCCCAGCATGTGGCTGGCGGCTTCGTCATCTCCGCGCTCTTGGGCGCCGAGATAGTTTTTGCCCTCAATAGCGCCCTTCAGCCGAAACCTGTTTGCCTCGTACTCGAGCGGAAAGCCATCAGATTGGAGGAGGAGACTTGAAAGCCAGTATTCTCTACAATGACAAGGCCATTCACCTGGGCAACGCCTCCGATCCTACCCTTGGGCCGGGCGAGGTGCTGATAGCGCCCGGTTACGCAGGTATCTGTGGCACCGATCTGCACATCTACCGCGGCGAGTTTCACAGCCGGGTCACGTTCCCTGCCATCCTGGGGCACGAGTTTGGGGGCGTCATCCAGGAGGTGGGCCGGGATGTGGAGGGCTATCGGGCCGGTGACCGGGTGGCTGTCGATCCTATCATCTCTTGCCACAGGTGCCCGGCGTGCCTGTCGGGGCATCTCAATGCCTGTCGCACGCTCAAGCTGCTGGGGGTGGATCTGGATGGCGGGTTCGGTCAATACGTCGCCGTGCCGTCGAGCCACTTGTACGCGCTACCCGATAGCATCCCGATGGCTCACGCGCCGATGGTCGAGATGTACGGCCTAGGACATCACATCCTGTGGCGCGGGCAGGTGCAGCCAGGAGAGACGGTTGCCATCCTGGGCGCGGGCAAGCTGGGGCTCTCGATCCTCGACGTCCTGTGTCACAGCGCCAGCCCGGCGACGACGATCGTCGCCGACCTGCAACCATTTCGGCTGGAGACGGCCCGCAAGTTGGGCGCGGATCATGCCATCGATATTGCCCAGGAGGACCCGGTCGAGCGCGTGACGGAGATCACTCGTGGCGCCGGCGCAGACTGCGTGATCGAAGCGGTCGGGCACTATCACCTGGTGGAGGGCCAGGAATCGCCTCTGGCCCAGGCAGTCAAGATGGTGCGCACTGCCGGACGGATCGTGACGGCGGGACTGGGCGAGCAGCTATCGGCGGTGCATTTTAAAACCTTGGTGCTCAAGGAGGCGCAGATCATTGCCTCGCGCGTGACGCTGGGCGAGTTCCCGCGCGCCATCCAGCTGATGGAAAAGGGGTTACTGCATCCCGATCTCTTGGTTACCGACCGGATGGCGATGCGAGATGTTGCCTCTGCGTTTGAGAAGGCGGATCGGGAGGACCCTGCCACCATCAAGATCGTGTTGGACGTGCAGGCTGTGTGAGGATTGGGCCACATGAGATACCGAAGGCTGGGCAAGACCGACATCGAGGTTTCCAGCGTGGCTATGGGGTGTTGGGCCTTGGCCGATGAGGCGACGTGGGGGCCGCAGGCCGAGAGCGACTCGACGGCCACCATCGGAGCGGCCCTGGACGTGGGGGTGAATCTCTTCGACACGGCGGAGGGCTACGGGGCTGGCGAGTCGGAGCGGGTGCTTGGCCGAGCGCTGGCGGGCCGGCGGCACGAGGCCGTGGTCGCCACCAAGGTGAGCCGCGCTAACCTTTCAGGCGACGGGGTACGGCGGGCGTGCGAGCGCAGCCTGCAGCGGCTGCAGACCGACTATATCGATCTGTATCAGATCCATTGGCCTAGCCGCACAATCGCTTTGGACGAGACTATGACGGCACTTGAAAGTCTGCGCGAGCAGGGAAAGGTGCGCGCCATCGGCGTCTGCAACTTTGGCGTGCAGGACCTTTCCGACCTATTAGAGGTTGGGCGGGTAGAGACGAACCAGTTGCCCTACAGCTTGCTCTGGCGCGCCATCGAATACGAGATTCAGCCCAAGTGTGTGGAGGCGGGGCTGGGGATTTTGTGCTACAGCCCGCTGATACAGGGGTTGCTGACCGGCAAGTTTGCCTCGCCCGACGAGGTGCCCGAGGGGCGGGCGCGCACGCGCCTTTTCTCAGGGGATCGATCTCAGACCCGTCATGGGGAGGCGGGCTGCGAGGCCGAGACGTTTGCCGCCATCGAGGGGATCCGGCGCATCGGTGAGGAGATCGGCGAGCCGATGGCAAAACTCGCCGTCGCGTGGCTTCTGCATCGGCCCGGCGTCACGTCTGTCATCACCGGCGCGCGCCGACCGGATCAGATCGTGCAGACGGCCCAGGCCGCCGACCTGGAACTGGCTTCCGAGATTGTCGACCGGTTGGCCAAGATAACGGACGAGGTCAAGCGCGCTATGGGCCCCAATCCGGACATGTGGCAGTCGGAGAGTCGATTCCGATGATTGTTCGTGAAAGACACCCGATAGCACAGGGAGAAGGGTTTGGCCAAGACTGTTGCGAGGGAGTTTCTGCCCATAGAGTTGGTTTTCAATCCCAACTGGTGGCATCGCACGGCGGGGATCTCGTTCGACGAACCATTCTATATGGATGCCAAGACGCGCATCCAGAACGATGTGATCATGCGGCGTGTGCTGTACGAGCGCTACGGCGATCTGGGGTTGGGCCAGGCCGACCCGCAGCCGCGCCCCGTCATCGGCTCTATGCACGTGGCCAGTGGCTTTGTCATCCCCGCGCTCCTGGGGTCCGAGATCATCTTTGCCCCCGATGCTGCTCCCCAGCCAAAGCCTGTCGGCCTGACAGTCGAGCAGATCGAGACGCTGGAAAAGCCCGACTTTCGAAGGACCTGGCCCACGAAGCAACTCATCGCCGATATGGACGCGCTAAAGGCTGAGTATAGCACTGTGGTGGGGGACGTGAACACCGATGGGCTGCTCAATGCTGCCTATCATCTGTATGGCCAGGAGTTGTTTCTTGATTTTCACCAGAACCCCGAGCGCGTCCGACGGCTGCTGGATATGATCGGCGAACTGATTGTGGACATTGCCCTATACTTTCGCGAGCGAACGGGCAGTTGCTCTATCTCGGTCAATCGTATGGCAGAGCGCGTCGATCCGCTTCTCTTTCTCCACGCCAACTGCTCGGTGCAGATGATCTCGCCTGCGAGCTACTGCGAGATACATTTGCCTGTGGAGCAGCGCATGGCCGAGCGCATCCAGCCCTTTGGCATCCATCACTGCGGCGACAACCTGCACCGGGTCGCCTTGGCCTATGCGGAGCTGCCGGCGTGTTATTGCGAGGTGGGGTGGGGCTCTGACGTCGCAGCCAGCCGCGAGGCTCTGCCCGACGCATTTCTCAATCTGCGGCTAGACCCTGTACGGATGCTGCATTGTACGCCTCAGGAGATCGCCGATGACACAGAGAGGCTTTTGCAGGCCGCTGGGCCGCTGGAGCAAGTGGGAGTCTGTTGCATCAATATGGACTATGGCACACCCGATGACAACATATTCGCTATGTTTGAGATCGTTCAGTATTATCGGAGGCAAGGAGCGTAGATATGAGCACACCTTGGGAGCTTTTTAAGCAGGCGGCTCGGTTGGGCGAGCCGGAGCAAGTCCCCGTGGGACTGATCGTCGATAGCCCGTGGCTACCCGGCTACGCGGGCATCGACACACGGGATTACTTCCTCCTTCCCGACAAGTGGCTGGAAGTCAACCTGGGACTGCTGGAGCGCTTCCCTGATGCGGCCTGGATTCCCGGCTTTTGGGTAGAGTACGGCATGGCGGCCGAGCCGTCGGCCTTTGGCACCAAGATGCATTTCTACCCAGATCGCCCGCCCTCCATCGAGCCGTTGGTGGCCGATCTGGCTTTCTGGGCGGACGCGAAGCCGGTCAATCCGCAGGAAGACGGGCTGATGCCGCTGGTGCTGCGTCTCTACGAGGTGATGGACGAGCGGCTGCAGGCGGAGGGATTGGGCGTCAAGATGGTCTGTGCCCGGGGGCCGATGACGGTGGCCTCGTGGCTGGTGGGGATGACGCCTCTGATGATGGGGCTGGTCACCGAACCAGAGGATGTATCCAAAATCCTGGACACAGTGACGACGTCGATCATCCGCTGGCTGCAAGCCCAATTGGAGGCGGTGCGGGAGCCAGAGGGTATCATGCTGTTGGACGATCTTGTAGGCATGGTCTCGAAACGCCATTATGAGGCGTTCATCCATCCTCACCTGCGCCGCATCTTTGGCGCGTTCGATGGCCTGATACGCATTTACCATAACGACACCCCTTGTCCACACCTGCTGGAGAGTCTGGCCGAGGCCGATTTCGACGTCTTCAACTTTAGTCACGAGGTAGACATCGGCGAGGTCAAGGCCAAGATGGGACACCGGGTAGCGCTGATGGGCAACGTGCCCCCGCTGGACGTGGGTGTGCGTGGGACGCCTGCGGATGTGGTGCGGTGGGCGCGGGAATGCCTGGACAAGGGGGCGCCAGGTGGTGGGATGATCCTCTCCTTTGGCGGCGGCGTCTCGCCGGGAACCCCTGTCGAAAACATCGATGCTTTGCTGGAGGCTGCTCGCCAATGGTCTCCGAGCGAGTAGCATCGAATTCCTTTGTTGAGGAGGATGATCCATGGGTATCGAGGCTATCTATGAGGCGGTTCTTGATGGGGACGCAGCAACGACAAGAACTGAAGTAAAGACCGCTCTGGAAGTGGGTGTCTTGGCTGCCGACATTCTGAACGAGGGCTGTATCCCAGCTATGACCGAGGTGGGGCGGCTATTCGAAGAAGGCGAGAAGTATGTGCCCGAGATGCTCATTTCTGCCCATGCGATGAAAGCAGGCTTGGCGATTCTCCAGCCCTATCTGGTGGATGCCGGTGTTGAGCCGGTGGGAAAGGTGATCCTGGGTACAGTGAGAGGGGATCTCCACGACATTGGCAAGAACCTGGTGGGGATGATGCTGGAGGGCACCGGTTTCGAGGTGATCGACCTGGGAGTGGACGTATCGCCCGATGGATTTGCGGAGGCGGTGAAGGAACACCAGCCCCATTTCGTGGGGTTGAGTGCGCTGCTGACCACCACGATGCCCGGCATGAAGGCGACCATTGAGGCGTTGGAAAAAGACGGGGTACGAGAGCAGGTGATGGTTATGGTGGGCGGCGCGCCGGTGACGCAACAGTTCGCCGAGGAGATCGGCGCCGACCTCTATGCTCCCGACGCTTCTGCCGCCGCCAGCCGGGCGAAGGCGTTGTTGGCGGCAGCCTGAACCTTGTGGATACTGACTATATGGAGACAATTCTACGAGGCAAAACCAGCACCGTCCGTATCGGTCCGGGACTGCCAACGGTGATCATCGGCGAGTGCATCAACCCTACTGGCAGGAAGAAGCTGGCGGCGGCGCTCCAGGAGGGTGATCTTGCCTACGTCCAGGAACTGGCTCAAGTGCAGATTGACACTGGGGCTGCCGTGCTTGACGTCAACGTTGGAGCAGCCAGCGTGAACGAGGTGGATATGCTCCCCCGCGCAATCGAGGCAGTGATCGAGGTCGCCGATGCGCCGATCTGCGTAGACACCCCCAACGTGGAGGCGCTGGCAGCGGCGTTGAGGGTCTGTCCAGGCAAGCCGCTGGTCAACTCGGTCAATGGCGAGGAGGAGAAACTGGAGACCGTGCTGCCGCTGGTCGCCGAGCGTGGTGCGGCTGTCATAGGCTTGCTAATGGATGACGATGGCATCCCTGCCACAGCCGAACGCCGCCTGGAGGTGGCCCACAAGATACGCGACCAGGCCACCGCGCTGGGCATTCTCCCTGAGGACATCGTCTTTGATCCGCTGATTCTGGCAGTTGGGGCGGAGCCAGGAGCAGGACAGGTGGCCTTGGAGACGATCCGGCGGCTGCGAGCCGAGATGGATGCCAACATCACCGCCGGGGCCAGCAACGTCTCCTTTGGTATGCCGGACCGCGGGCTGTTGAATCGGACGTTCATGGCGATGGCGATCGCGTGTGGGCTGAACTGCCCCATCAGTCATCCAGCCCATCTCCGTGATACAGCCCTGGCGGCAGACGTGTTGTTGGGACGGGACGAATACGCGATGTGCTACATCAGAGCCTGTCGCGCTCGAAAGAGCTGAAGGGTTGATTCCCTGCGAGCGAAAGAAACGGGCTGCTACTCGGCAGCCCGTTCGTTCTTAGGGAGACACCAAGGTGACAGGCGCTCCGAAAGCGGCTGTCACCTTTTGACGATTGTGGCGGACTTTGCTACAATGGGTGCACCGCTCGCAAAGGAGAAATGAGCCCGACATGACTATCCGCATCGACTTTGAGCCAGTAGGCCGCCGGGGCGAGTGCCCCGAAGGTCAATCGTTGCTGGATTGCGCGCGCCAACTAGGCGTGGATCTGGTCAACCTGTGTGGAGGCTCGGGAACCTGTGGCCGCTGCAAGGTGCAGATCTTGAGGGGACAGGTGTCGGAGTTGACGCCGAGGGAGCGAGAGTTGCTCACCTCTCGGGAGCTGGCAGAGGGCTACCGGCTGGCTTGCCGGACGGTCCCGCTGAGTGATTGCCGGGTGGGTGTGCCGCCCGAGTCGCTGACCGCCCCGCAACGGACCCAGGTGGAGGGATTAGAGGTCGTCGTTGACCTAGAGCCTCCCGTCTGTGCTTACCCGCTGCAGTTGAAGCCGCCCTCTCTCGAAGACGGGGACCTGCAGGCAGATGGCGAGCGGCTGCTCAATGCGTTGGCGCAGCAGCACCAGGTAGAGCACTGCGCCGTGGACCTCGAGGTTCTGTGCGACCTTTCTCGACGGGTGCGAGGCGACAACTGGCGGGCCAACGTCGCAGTGCGGGATGGCAGAGAGATCGTCGCCCTGCTCTCCCTGTCCCATCGCCCGCTGGGACTGGCCGTGGATCTGGGGACCACCAAGATAGCCGGGTATCTGCTGGATTTGGAAAGTGGCCAGACACTGGCCTCTCAGGGCATGATGAACCCCCAGATCTCGTACGGCGAGGACGTGATCGCCCGTATGGCCCACGCTCAAGAGGGCCCGACCGAAGCCGCGCAGTTGCAGGCGATGGTGGCAAAAGCTCTCAACCAGATGGCTGCCGACATGTGCGCCGGGGTGGATGCTGATCCGGCAGAGATCGTCGAGGCGGTGGTGGTGGGCAACACGGCGATGCACCACCTCTTCCTGCAGTTGCCGGTGGAGCAACTGGCGCGCGCCCCTTACGTGCCGGCCGTCGCAGAGGGATTGGACGTCAAGGCCCGCGACGTGGGGCTGGCCATTGCGTCGGGGGGGTACGTGCACCTGCTGCCCAATATCGCTGGCTTTGTCGGCGCCGATCACGTGGCGATGCTGCTCGCTACCGGAGTGGCCCAAGCCGAGGACATCGTGCTGGCCCTGGACATCGGCACCAACACCGAGGTCTGCCTGGCGAATCGCGGCGCGATGACCAGCGTCTCTTGCGCCTCCGGCCCGGCCTTTGAGGGGGCGCACATCACCCACGGGATGCGGGCCGCCAAGGGGGCCATTGAGCGCGTGCGGATAACGGACGACCGGGTCGAGTATCAGGCCATCGGGGGAGCACCGCCGGTGGGGTTGTGCGGCTCCGGCATCCTGGATGGCCTGGCCGAGCTCCATCGGATTGGGGTGCTGGACGCAACAGGACGGCTGGGCGAACATCCCCGTGTGCGCGTCGGCAGTGATGGTGCCCGCGAGTTTGTGCTGCTCGGCGAGGAGGAGCGGGGGGGGCAACCAGCGATTACGATCACGCAGAAGGACGTGCGCGAACTTCAGTTGGCGAAAGGTGCGATGCGTGCCGGCATTCAGATTCTTCTGGAGGCCCAGGGCCTCTCCGAGCAGGCGATCGACCGCGTGATCATCGCCGGGGCCTTTGGCACGTACATCGACGTGTCGAGCGCGGTGGCGATTGGGATGCTGCCATCCTTGCCGCTGGATCGCTTCCGGCAGGTGGGGAACGCGGCCGGGGCAGGGGCCAGGCTGGCGCTCGTTTCCCGCAGCAAGCGGGCCGAGGCACAGGAGATCGCCCGCCGGGTCGGCTACATCGAGCTGGCGACTGAACCGCGCTTCATGCGGATCTTTGCCGAGGCGATGTCTCTGGGATGATTCTTTCCGCCGTCGCGCCACGGCAGGCGGGAGACGCAAAGGCCCCCGGTGTGGCTTCTTCCTATTCCTCGTCGGGCGGGGCGAGCATGTAGCCGAAGCCGCGTATGGAGCGGATGTAATGGTGCGTTTCTGGGTCCAGTCCCAGCCGCCGCCGAATCTGGCGAATGTGAACCTTCACCAGTTCGCGGGCCTCGTTCTCCTCGGCTTCGTACCCCCAGACGGCGCGCAGCAATTCCTGGCAGCCGACGACTTCTCCGGCACACTTGGCCAGGGCCAACAGCAAGCCGTACTGGATCGGCGGGAGGGTGACCCATCGCTCGCCGAGCCTGGCCCGTCTCTTGCGCGTGTCGATGTGCAGGTTCCCGATCTGATAGTAGCTGGGCTCGCTCTGGACGAGCCGTCGGGCCACAGCCACGCCGGCTCTGCCTCGCTGAACGGGCGTATCCATGAAAAGCGTGGGGGGCCATCGGCCCAGCTCTGCCAGCCTGTGCAGCGTGGAGAGATCCGTGCGGGACAGGATGGCTCGCTCGACGAGAAGCAGATCGGGGCGGTTGTTCTTGAGTGAGGAGATGACCTCCGACCAAGTGGCGGCAGTGGTGCACTGGTCTGCCGCGTCGCTGAGGACGGTCTGCATTTCGGCTGCGATGTCGGGGGCCGACGCGAGAATGAGGATGTGCATCTGGCAATGGCCTCGCGAATAGGGTCCTTTTCCTTGTGCGGTATGATAGCACCGGCCGTGTGAAAAGTCAATGATGCTCGTGGACGCTCGCGGCGTGGGTGTATTTGTTCCTGAGGGCAATGAGCATCCTGAGTTCGTCGAAGGATGCACAAAAGCACTTCTTCGACAGGCTTCGTCGTGAGGACTTCGGCTGAGCTCAGTCGAAGCCCTCAGCCGAACGGCTCAGAATGCGTTTGGGGAGGATCCCAGGACGGTCGTCTGCCAAAATTGGGACTTTTGTACCTAGACGGTGTGGGGAGACCTGTGGTATAGTAGGACTTGGATCGTGGGGAGCTTGGACCGACACTCTAGTGGAGGAGGACACTGTGCGTGAGGCGAGGTTGAACGGACGACTGGTGGAGGCCGGGCCGAATTCGCCGGAGGTGGCGTTGTGCCCGGCATGCGGGGAGGAGGTACACAAGCGCTGTCGCAAGGTTGACCGGCGCACCTACACGTACTTCTATCGTCACCGCACCGGCGTCGGCGACGGCTGCCCGTTGCGGTACCGTCCCACCGGTTGAGCGGGCTCACAATCTCTTCGTACGATGCCCCGACGGTGTTGTCCGCACCGCCGGGACTTTTTGCGTTGGGTGGCGCTGGCGATCGTTGGGCGCCCCTCATTCAGATATCTCTACGAACCTGGTGGCGCTTCTGCCGGCGATCCACTTAGCTTCACTGTCGCTGCTCATCTCTCCAGTTGGTCTGCGCACGATGATGTGTAGGTGTGTACGTCCATCGCCGCTTACCAGGTCGTGATGTTCGTGAAAGCTTGGGTGATCTCCTATGTCTATCTCCGACATCGCGAGCAGGTATCGCCCCAGTTCCCTAAAGCCCTCGCTGTTTCCCCAGATGTTGATCTGGAATGCCCCCTCAACTGTGTCTTCGTCCACGACCGGGTTCAGGATACCCTCCTCGTCGGGTACCTCGCGGCGAATGTTGAAGTGAACGTTTCCCGCAATCTGAGGCGCGGCCACTCCACCGCTGAAAACGTTGGGGTGTTTTTCTACAACGGTCCCGTCACCGCGAAAACTGATCTCGACGGATACCGTCCTTGTCGTAATTGTCTCGTCTGGTTCTGCCATTAGGTATCATCCTCAGCTATCTCGCCATTGCTGTAGACGCTAGGTCGCATCCTCTTGTCGGCCTAAAGGGATGAATCGTGGTACAGCCCGTCTGTACGCCTCGTATGCCGCCCCGTGCCTTGCCAGGAGCCAGGGTCCTTCAGCAAAGGGAACCACCATCAGCGGTATCACCCCCACAAACGACGCCACCATACCCAAGTTGGAACTCGCCAGCAGCGCCCACCCGATCAACGCCAGGATGAATCCAACGTACTGCGGGTTCCGTGAGAATCGGTACGGCCCTCGACGCACCAGCGCACTCTCGTCCCCGTAGCTGGCTGCGATACCCATCACGCCCATCGCCCACGCCGCCAGGGCGTGTCCCACACACCCCAGAAGGATGCCGACGACGAACCGAATCCAGGGCGCGAGAGCCATTTCGCCCCAACCAGCCACGCCGAGCGCGAAGACGCCTCCGGCAGAGGCCAGGAAAAGGAACCACATCAAGTAACCCTGCCAGGCGTGCTATTGAATGGTCACCCAGTCTACCTCGGACTCGTTGACATCGTTATCCGTCAAGCGGATGATAACTCCCGTCTCAATGTTCACTCTGGCCAGCTCTACAGACTCTTGGCCAGCAGTCCCAAAGATCTTGGTGACAAGAACGCTGTCGTTGCCAGGAGACCACACGAACGAAGGTTCCGCGAGTGGCCCGATTGAGAACTGGTATTTGACCTTCTTGGTTCCTGCATCAAGGACGTAGAGGGTCTCGCCATTCTCGAGCACAGCAATGTACTTTCCGTCGGGTGACCACTGCACCGCACAGTGTGCAGTCAAAGAACACAACAGTGTTGGCCCCTGTGTGTCTCCGATTCTCTGATGATAGACGCCTGGCACCTGCGGCTGGTCATCCGCGAAATGGTGCAGACAGAGCACAACCTCCCGCCCAGAGGGCGAGACGTCAAAGTCGGACCACCAGGGTGTCATGAAGAAATGGGGAAAGAGCTCTTGGGGATCCTGATCAAGGCTGTGTAGCCTCAAACCAAAATCCCCATATGTGCACGTGATCCACTGATCACCCGAAGGTAGCGGGACAGCTCTTTCGACACCGCTCGAATACGGCTGCATCCCACCGTCCTGCAAATCCAATGTGTAGTTGACATAGTCATAGGGACTCCTCAGTTGGTCAGGATTGAACGGGCCAGAACGGATTCCTATCAGCAGTGTATGCTCGTTGAGCCAGGTTTTGAGTCTTGTCTCTTCCCCAGTTGCTACTAGCAAGCGTAAATCAGAGCCATCTGAGTTGGCCAACCAAATGGAGAACTCTCCGTCAGAGTACTTCTCGAAAGCGAGCTGGCGACCATTGGGTGACAATTCCAGGTTACCGATCCCAGTAGCCGAAATAAGTATGCGGGCGTCGGTGCCATCGGGATTCATAGCCCAATACTGTCCGTCTATCCTGTAGATAATGACTTCTTGCCTGCCATCTTGCTGGCAGCAAGATAGTGGCGAGCAAGGACCATAGCCGTCTAGTCTTCCTCATGCCAACTCAGGGTGGAGCATCGTGCTGCTCCAGTTCGCCCCGTCCGAGCGCATAGCACGTGATTGCACTGTATCTGCTTCTGCTCGTCCCTGCTCAGCTACGCGCACGAGCAGGTGCACGCCTCCTCGCCGCCGCAGTCGCACGCCATGGCCACGGCCTCGATCTCGACGCGCCCGCCCAGCGGCAGCGCCGCGACCTGCACCGCCGAGCGGGCGGGCGGGTTCTCGGGGAAGAACTTGGCGTAGACCCCGTTCATGCGCGCAAACTCACCCATGTCCTGCAGGAACACCGTGGTCTTGACCACGTGTTTCAGGCAGGAGCTGCCCGCTTCCAGCACGGCCTTGAGGTTCTCCAATGCCTGGCGCGTCTGGCTCTCGACGTCCGGGCCGGCGAATTCCTTCGTGCCGGGGACGAGGCCCAGTTGCCCGGCGGTAAAGATAAAATCCCCTGCCCGTATCCCCTGGGAATAGGGGCCGACGGCCGCCGGGGCCTTTCCGTAGCGATCACCTGTCTGTCCATCTATGCCTCCCCTTGACTTATCTCCGCTTCGGCTGCCTGCGCGTCCGCTTGCGCCACGGTGAATCCCAGCAGCCGCAGCCGTTTCACGAGCATGTTCCGCCCCCAGGGCTGGTCAAAGCTGACGATCAGTGTCTGGGGCTTGTTCTTCTGCATGTACTCGATGCGCACGGCCCAGCGCTTCTTCCACCCGTACAGGATGCCAGGCTCGATGCGGCTCACGTTGTCGCGCTCGAGAAAGACGCCCCAATCGCTCCTCGACGTGCCCACGGGTATGCCGTAGACCCTCGTTCTCACGACGTGATGGATATAGATCATCAGCCGGTTCCCTCCCAGGGTGACGATGTTGGCGACGGCCTTGTTGAACCGGCGGCTGCGTCTGCCGATCTCGATGGACGGCCGCACCTGTTTGAGCTTGAGGAACTTGCCGCTGGCCTTGACGCCCTCGTCGCCCTGGACCGGTCCGGGGATGACCTCCACCGGGTTGGGGGCAAAGACCGACGCCGGGAAGAGATAGGCGGCCAGGCACATCGAGATTACGATTCCGGAGACGAACAGCAGGGCCAGTGCGCCGAGCATATCCGGGGGCTTGGCGTTTTCGGCGATGTAGACGGCTGGAGTTGTCTCGAGGCCCTGTTCGCGCAGCGCAGCGACCTCATTGTCGATGGCCACGTACAGGTCGCTGGACGGCATTTTGGTCACCCCGGTGAGGGTGACGTTTTTCGAGGTGCGGCCATGGAGCTTGGGCGTATCGGCCTTGACGACGACGGCGTGCCCTGTTGATCCGTCCACCAGGTAGTAGTAGGTGGCCACGGTGCGCCCGTTTTCCGTCTCGGTGTATCCCCAGTCGTAGTAGGCGTACCCTGAGACGCTGACGTATTGATCCTTGCCGATGGCGCCATCCACCAGTTGGCCGATGGTGGCGGGCTGTGGCTCGGCGGGGTTACCCAGCACGGTGACAAAGTTGCTGATGGCGAGGCCGAGGAGGAGCACCGCGACGATCATGATGAGGAGGGCGAGCGGTCGTAGCTCGCCGATGATGCCTTTGAGTCGAAGCAAGGTTTCGCTCACGTGACTCTCCTTAAAAGGTTTCTCGCCGGCACGCTACAGATTGGCGAGCGTTTGTATGACGGCATAGGCGACGTTGGCCGCGATGCCGATCCAGATCAGGGCGCACCACACCACCGGCCACACACGCTCCTGCGAGGCCCACTGGCCTGATGGCCCGTCCACGTCGAGCGGGTAGCGCAGCGGCAGGGCGTCCACCAGCGTGGACCTTCTCGGGTTCTGGGGCAGATACAGGACCGGCTCGGTGGCTTCGTCGCCGATGCGTCCGCTGGGCAGCGCCCTGGACTTGCCGATGTAGCTCTCTCCGTCGGCGGCCGGGAACTCGTAGACGTATTCCATCACCGGCACGTCGTTGATGCTGGCTCCCGTCGCCCGCTCAGAGATGATCTTGCCTCCTGCGCTTTCGCCGAGACGCAGGAGCACAGCCTGCTTCCAGCCCCGGATGGTCGATGTGGCAAACAGGGCCGCACCCGTGGCCGGGAAGATCAGCACGAATAGGACGAACGGCGAGAAGAGGGACAGGCGGGCCCCCTCTATCCGGGCGACGGTGGGGTCCTCCGGGATGTACTCGATGGTCACGCGATCCTCAACCGACCACGCATACCCGGTGACGAAGCTCTTCCCGGTGATCGTCTGCTCGTCGGGCATCCTGAACGTGAAGGTGTAGACGTATACGGGCTCGTCGTTCTCAGAGGCGTTGGTAGCGGCGAACCCGGTGACGATCCCCTGGGCGGTCGCTGGCGAGCGTGCAAGCCGAAGCTCGTCGAGGGGGTGAAAGTCGCCGACGAATACCCACGCAGCGATCATACCGGAAAGCAGGAAAATCGCTCCCAGCGCCCCGGTCAGTCCCAGCATGGCGCGGCACGCCACACGCAGCGGGACGGGGCGCGGGGGTGAGGCGAGATGGTCGATGCGGCTGGATAGCATGACGTTCCTCCTACAGCGCCCGTGTGAGAACCTCGCGCATCTCGTCGGGCGTGAGCTGGACGGGGTTGCCTTTCATACTGCTGGATTGGGAGGCCTTTTCGATCAGGAGGGGGAAATCGTCCTCCGTCAGCCTGTAGGCGCTCAAGGGCGGAACCCCCAGCCTCTCGCACAGCGCCTGCACCCAGGAGACGCCGTCGCGGGCGGTCGCCCTGAGGCTGCCGCTCAGGTGCTGGGCGACCTCGTCGTAGCGCCGCAGAGCGAGGCTGCCCCTTTCCCGGTCCTGCAGGGCCTGCACGTTGATCGCCATCACGAGCGGCAGGAGCCGCCCGCAGATCGCGCCGTGAGGGGCGTGAAACATCCCACCCATCGGTCCGGCAAAGCCGTGCACCGCGCCCAACCCGGCATTGGCCAGCGCCAACCCGCCGAATAGACTGGCCAGCGCCATGTCCTCACGGGCCTTCTCGTCGTGTCCGTGCTCGTAGGCCCGGCGCAGCGAACGGGCGGCGCGGCGGACGCCCTCCCGGCAGATAGCGTCGGTGAGCGGGTTGGCCTTGTTCGAGACGTACGGCTCGATCACCTGAGTGAGGGCGTCCAGCCCGGTGCTGGCGGTGATCTCTGGCGGCAGGCTGTGGGTGAGCTCCGGATCGACCACGGCGACGCGGGGCAGCATCAGCGGGCTGCGCAGGCTAACCTTGACGCGGTGTTCGGGCGAGGCCAGAACCGCGTTGCGGGTCACCTCCGCACCGGTGCCGGCCGTGGTGGGGATGGCGATGTACGGGGCGGCGGGCTTGGTGATGGGTTGGCCCTTGCCGATGACCTCGAGATAATCGAGCGGATCGCCGCCGTTGGTCAGCAGGGCGGCGATGGCCTTCCCGGCGTCGATGGCGCTCCCGCCGCCGATGCCGATCACCAGGGCGCAATCCGCTTCCCGCGCCCTCTGCGCGCCCTCGGAGACGATGGCAGTCGTCGGCTCCTCCGACACGGCGAAGGTGACAGCCCTGACCCCGTGTGCGTCTAGATCGTCCAGCAGCGGTTGGGCGCGATCCGGGGAAGCGCCGGTCACGACCAGCGCCTGGCTGCCCATCTCTGCTGCGATCGGTCCGACTTCCTTCAGCGTGCCTGGGCCAAACACGATGCGCGTGGCGGTGGCAAATTCGAAGCGCATGGGCCTACCCCCATCCGGCTTCGTCGGGGAAGACGTTGTCGTACTTGATGCTGCTGCGTGGCTCGGCCATCATGCTTTCGACCGCGTCGCGCCACTTGGCGTAGTGGGCAGTCTCCTTGTGGCGGGCGGGGTCATCCGGCGTGCGGTAGCACTCAGTCAACATGGTTTTCATGGAAAGAACCCCCTATACTTACGCTTGATGCCGTTCTATCCGTTATTCGCATCCTACGGCACCAGCCCTAGCTCCAGCCGGGATCATCCGGGAAGACGATGTCGAACTTGACGCTGCTGCGTGGTTCGGCCATCATGTCGGCGACAGTGTCCCGCCAAGTTTGGTAGTGCGCCGTTTTCTTGTGCTCTGCCGGATCGTCGGAGGTACGGTAAACTTCTACAAGAATGAACTTGGCCAGGTTGTCGCGTTGCTGGATAACGTCGAAGCGGGCGATGCCGGGTTCCTGCACGCTGTTGCGAGCGTTTTCGATCGTTGCCTCTTTGAAGTCCTCAATGAACTCGGGCTTGACGTGGACATGAACGTGAACGATGAACATGGTGGGCGCTCCCTTCTTTGCTGAATGAAAGTGATCGTTGCGAGCATCGGTGCGTTGAACGACAAGATTATTGTACTCGAATGCAGCGACTTGACAAACTCCATCGACGCGGCTGCGAGCGCAGCTGGCCTGCTGGGTTCGACCAACAGGCGCAAAAAGCCCCCGCCAGGGCGGTTACGCGATACAGGCGGCGAGACCCTATCACGCGCAGCCGCTCAATAGCGAGGGGCTCTCCCAAACCACTACCAGCCGACGCCGCTTTCCTTTTCGCGACCTCGGCCGACTAACCTATTCTCGTTTGCGATGCAGAGGGGAGCGTCGTTTCACTTATGGCTCGACCATCCATCGCCACTGTAACAGAGGGGAGTTCAACTCGACCGTGCTACGGCGTTGCACGTGCAGAGGGGAGCTAAGCTCAACCGTGCGCGTGCGGGTAGAAACAGAATCAAAAAGCATAACCATTATAGGGTCAATGTCATTATTGACCTTCGTATTTTTATAGGAGAGAATGTTCTGGTATAATAGCGCCATTATGAGACCCAAAGGTAGTGCAGAAACATTGGAAGTTCGTCGTCTTAAGGGTGGTCGCCTGCTCCTGGAGGGC
>Ga0315545_1000862_pt1 | contig 31411 bp, 28 predicted proteins | sample SalMarSW160210MG_FD_203096 | JGI IMG/M metagenome (GOLD analysis project Ga0315545, IMG submission 203096) | Salt marsh sediment microbial communities from the Plum Island Ecosystem LTER, Massachusetts, United States - Salt Marsh Sediment SW1602-10 ...
CATGCCAGAGAATTCAGGAGTACACTTCCTGAGGTCTCTCAACAAAGGGTCTACCAAGGTTTCGTAGTTGAACATGAACATTATATTCAATCATATCACACAGTCTGAGAGGGCTGAAGTTGCATAGCGCGGTATTTGGAACAGAATCTCTCCACTGCCGCCTGATCTGAAGAACCTTGACAGGCAACAAAACGCTATTTTGTGCAGCCCGCACTACTAGGGCTAAGCAATTTGAGTAATTGTGAAATAATGTTGCCCACTAGCTAGAATCCAGACTAACCGTCGGCATAGATGATGATAGGATGCTGGAATACGTGAAATGGCAACAAAGCCAGAATTCAGGTCAAGCGAAGCTTGAATCACAAAGTGCCAAGGGCTTGCCCGTGGGTACTATTCGCTGGGGTAAAACAACCAATCAACTCTTTGATATTCTTCTCTATCATGATTGTTGTAGTAGATGGCAGCAAGGGCTGGATCAACTTTGGCTTGAGTGTCATAGTCCCACGGCGGGGCAGCACATCCCGGACACCAGTGTCCTGCCTTTAGGAGTCTGGAAGTAGCCTCCCACTCATGCCCGAAAGCGCATTTCCATTTGAGCTTGGTCTTTGTATCAACGTACTCCGTTGAGAGGCATTGTCCTCCCCTAGAGCTAGCCAGTTCCTGCATATCTCTTATCGTATTGCTCCCAGGCGTGTTTTCTCCGTCCTTCATGTTTGAGAAGGGGATGGTTGGTTCCCCCTGTTGTGCGTAGATGGAACGCTCCCAATCGGGTATCTTTTGCCACACTTCACGGCTGCCGAAGAATGCCTTAATCTTCTCCGTGTCGTTGTCTTCTATCCACTTCAAGGGGTCTGCCATTCTCCTGATGAACGCCTTGATTATAAAAGAAGGAGCGATTTTACCCCCGAGTTTCAGATACCAGGGTGTAGCGGTTTCTGCCTGCTTATAGTGGTCTTCAAGCGAATGTCGCCAATGACCCAGATATTCATTGAGAACCCAGCTGTCCTCATACCAGCAACAATGGAAGTTTCTTAAGGCGAACCAGTTGAGAGGCATTATTTTCCTATAATCACCCAACCCAAAGATTTTCATCATCCGCTCGATATAGTCTTTAAATACAACTCTGCATGACGGGCCCCCACCCATGTTGTAGACCCTGCCGTAGAAATCATCAGAAGCCTCTATGGTTTGGATAAGCCCATAGCCGGCATCTTCGCTAGTGATGAGTTCAATGTGAGTATTAGCAGGCTGGTGAAACAGAATCGGGTCTAAAAGAGACGCTACATTCGGGATAGCAATGTAGGTCTGTCGCAATACCGCCCAATATTTCAAGCCGGATTCTATCACAGCTCTCTCCGCAGCTATTTTTGTCGTGGCATAGAAATCACCGACACTCGGTTTGAGAGGATCCCCTACCCTGACCATATGAATGGGTGGGAGCCGGTCTCCATATGCTGCTACAGAACTGATGTAAACGAAGCGGACATCAGTGCCATCCTTTGGTTGTCTCTTGATTGCAGCAATTATGTTTTTGGTACCATTGAAGTTTGTTTTTTTACAGAGTTGCGGGTTTTTGTCTGCCGCTGGAGCGATCAACGCGGCGGGATGGAGGACATAATCTACACCGTTGACTGCCTCCAGCACATCTTCGAAATTATACAGATCTCCCCAGATAATCCTTATTCCTTCTTGTCCTTCATATTTCGCGAATGCCTTCTTAATTTGCCTATAAGGTAGCAGAAACAGGACGATATTGTACTTGTCCTTTCTTTTAAGAAGCTCTTTAAAAGCTTCACCGCCCATGGAGCCGGATGCTCCGGTTAAAAGGACGTTTTTCTTAGCCATATGTGCCCCCTGAATTACAACCAATCGAGTTACCGGTTCTTGTGGAATATCGCTGGTTCAATGCGTTTATGTCCCCGAACTTGCTTACCGCTTGCGTACACGCTGTCCCAGGTCATTGTCTTACACCAAAGTAATGTTACCACCGGTCTTTCATTACGATGAAACATTAACATACTACAGGAGGTGTTTCAATTCGAGGTCGGATAGAGGTTAATAATAATTGGATGGGCTGTGATTGAACAAATGTCAGGAATGTTCAAACATGTTTTAGAGGTTTTGTCGTAGTGGTGGACGATTGCACAATGTAAGCTAATGTTACTTTTGAACATACTTGCCACAAAAGTACTCTATTCAACGTTTTTTAAGTACACATTGCCGAGACAACTTCTCACTGAAAGTCGCTTTACTCTTGTTACTCTTTCCTCTCTGCCTTCTGTTCTAATAGCCGGTATTCCAGGCTATCGGCTAGAGCTAATCGGCTAGCCCGGATGATATTATTTGAGCCGCTTGGTCATAGACACAGCTAAATTCCATACATTCCTACCTGGGTGCAAAAGGCAACTCCGACGTGGTTAATCTGTCGCTGCTTTAGAATGTCGTCGAGCACTATCCTTGCCCATAATCTTCAGTAGAGAGATGATGGTAAGTACGGTCCTTTGTACATCGAAAGTCTCTTGCGATAATGCGGCGGCTACTTGAGGGTCTATGCGACTAGCAATTTGGGTTTCAACTGCGCTAGCATTATTAGGAGGTTATGTAGCCAGCACAGATTAATAATTCACCCTCACCAAGGCCTAAAGGTTTAGCCATCTTACGCAGAGTATGAGCCGAAGGGACGCGCTTCCCCTTTTCTATTCGGCACAAAAGCGACGGAGACACCCCCGAATCGGCAGCCAATTCCTTCAGGGTGATTGGTACCATTACCCTTCGCTGCCTAACTAATCTGCCTATTTTATTGTTGCCATTAATCATTGTGCTACCCCTTGGATTCACTAGTATGCTCTGAATCTAACCATCCTGAATGAAAGCTATAGGATATCTGTCCTCATACGGTCACAATATGTCCCTATGCATTTAATACTAATACTGTTTTTCCGTCTTGTCAGCACACCAAAGGGAAAAATTGCCTAAGTTACACAATACGCTTGGAGATGAAACGTGGGCTCATTCAAAAAATTGGATTAATCGTGCACAAAAACTAGGAACGTTAAGCCAGTCGCCAATTATATAGTCAAGCACTTCCTTGCCTGCTTTCGCTGCAGGATCTGCCTCGCTCTTTCCGGGTTTTTAGCCAGCCACCGCTTCACCCTTTCGTTGTGCTGCTTCTTTGCTTCTTCAGGTTGGTTCTTATACCGATGAGCCTCAAGGTAGCACTCCCGGGAGCAATAGACTTGACGATTACTAGGCACGGAGCCGTGGCACATTGGGCAGCCATGGCGGGCAATATATAAAATGATGGTGGCAATGGTTTCCGGCTTCCATAGCGTCCTACAATGGCCAATCACTATGGCTGGCTGGATGACTCCTCGTCGTTTTAACTTAACGATATAGCTATAACCACAGTCAGTCAGACGGGCCAGCTCTGTTGTTGTCAGTAGGTTCTGGATTCTGGTGGAGCCGTAGTGTTTGGTCAGTATCTGCCTTACCCCTTCTCGGGTAATACCAAAGCGACTGCCAACTTGGTCGAGGGTAGCCCCCGACTGCCTCATCTGGTATATAGTGTCTAGCTTGGTTTGGACTACCATTATTTAATCTAACTCCTGGTTTTCCCAAGTAGAGCCCCCCGCATTGCGGGGGGCTCTACTATTCACTTGAAGCGTTAGTCTTCTAGCTTAGATCAGGGTACTCTCCTGGTCGTCACTATCAGAATAACCACTGCAATCGTCAGCGCGCCACCGATTCCGATTATCACCCAAATCCATGTGGGTGTAATCTCGGTCTCCTCTATTATCACTGCTGGAGGAGGCTCAGCCGGTTCAACCGGTTCGTCTGCGGTCGTGAAGATGCAGACAGCCCAGGCTGACGTGGAGTTGGCGCTAATCGCTTTCACCCTCCAGTAGTAGACGGTGGAGTAGTCAAGAGGATCAGCCGGTGTCCAGGCATTGGCCGAGGTCGTGCCGGAAGAAACGATGCTGCTGAAAGCATCATCGGTAGCAATCTGGACCTCGTAGCTGGTAGCGCCCAAAACGGCATCCCAGGCGAAGTTAGTGTTGATGTTGACGTCGTCCTGACCGCACCACGGTGCGCAGAGGTAGGGGACCGTATCCAGAGCGGTCTGGAATGAGCGCAGGGTAGACCACTTGCTCACGAACGGTGAGTCACAGGCAACCCTGACCTTCCAGTGGTACTTGAAACCTGGGAGAAGGCCAGTGATGGTGATGCAAGTATCGTCGGTTTCATAGGGAGAAGTAACCAACTCGTCCATCTCGTTAGGATCCAGGCACTCTGGACAGGCTGCGTAGACTTTAATCTCGTAAAGGGTGGCAAGGTCTAGCGCCTCCCACTCGAGGGTGGCTGCGGTCGTGGTCGCCAGCACGGCTCCGTCAGCCGGTGAGACCGGGGTTACTTGTGTTGCCAGCGGGTCTTCCCACATCCAGATCCAGGTTACGTATTGCGTGAACCAGGTCGCGTCGAGACTGGTATCGCGGTCGAGAGCCCAGAGCATGTTGCTGGCCTCAGTCAGCCACAGGTCATCGGTGCCGCAGGAGGACGGGTGCCTCAGCTCATGATCTGTGGTAGGAACACCCGAAACTATGGTGTTAGCAAGCTCCAGGAACTCCCACTCAACCAGAGGCAGCGGGAATACCGGTGGCATCTGGTCCATCGGGTTCACCGTGCGCCAGACGCCTGTCGGGCCGGCTGGTGTCGCTGGTGTCGGTACATCAATTGTCAGGACACCGCTGATAACTATCACCGCCTGGTCAAGCACACATTCCACACACGAACCCCATAAGATTTCGGAGATGTGCAGTATGCCGATAGCGCCCGAGGTGAAGCCCTGAACTACGAGCTCACCATTGATGGTGTTGATTGAGAAGACGGGGTGCTCGGAGCATTGCAGGTTGTAGGAGAGGATGTTCAGTGGCTCCTCATCAACGAAGGTGCCGCTGGTGACTTCAAACCACATTACCGCCGGGTCTGTCATGTCAACATCGATGTCACAGGTGGTCATCGTATAAGGCGGGGCAATGCCGATGAAGTAGTAGATGCCGATGGTGCCGGTGACTGTATAATCTCCGGGCAAATCTGCCGGATATCCGGCATCTAACACGTAGAGGGTGGTGTCGCCCGCCGCGTCTATGCCCGAAGCAACCCGCATGTCAAACGGGTCACAGGTTGCACCAGTATCGGAGATGTACACCCAGTCCTGAAAGAGCGCAGGCATGGCCAGGTTAAGGTCACAGCGCCCAACAAGTGAGCCGGCCGCGGCGTATATCATGCTCTCGCCCGGGTCATCGGCAGTGCCGAAGCCGGGGTCGAAGACGACGTAGGTGTTGGTATCGGCTGCTCCGAATGAGGCAAACATGTCTTGTAGGTCCGCAATCTCAGCCCAGGAATCGCCCAGGTCTGGGGAGAGGAACACACGCCCTTCATCGTCGCCGAGCAGGACGTACAGGTCAGTGGGGCTGTTCGGTGCCAGGTCAAAGTCCACGCCGTCACTGATAATCTGTTGGCCCATGGAATTAATTACCTTTGCCTTATCCCACGGCCGGGTACCGTGTCGGGTGGTCTTATAGACCCATTCCGCCGTATCGCCGTAAGGAGTGCCCGAAGCCAGAACCGTCTCTTCGTCAACCACTATCCAGGCACACATTGAAGGTAGCGGCTCGCAGGGGTAAGCCAGAGGTCTCCAGCTGCAACCCTCGTCCGTCGACCTTATCATCTGGAAACTGGTGTTGGCCATGTAGAGACAGCCGGTGTCGTTGAAGTCCGGCGATACCTCTACCCAGTCATAGAGCGGCGAGTTGAGCCAGGCCTGACCGAGGGCATAGTAAGAGCGGGTGCTGTGTACCCTCTCCCAGTAGGTGCCGTCCCACCGTAAGAGGCTGCGAATCTCGCAAGTGAGACAACCTTCATCCATGTCGAATGTCTCACCGGGGGAGGAGGCGATACCGCCATTCATGTCTCCGTCGCAGTCATATACCTCGTCATAGTCTATTGAACCACCGGTCCTGGTGACGGTAATGTTTGTATTGTCAGTGGTGGCAATAACCAGGACGGCGTCATCAACGTCGTAGAGGGTAATCGTGGACGTTTGGCCCGCTACGGGAGCGGAGTTGGTGATGTCGATGTCAGTCCCCGTCGCTTCATTAAGCACGGTAATTACTACCGAGCCGGCCGTGCCGTTCACTTTTATCGTGGCTGTTGAGACTGTTGAAGTAGCGGTAAGGCTGAACGCATCGTAGCAGCAGGTTCCGTCTGTTTCCGTAGTCAGCACGTACATGGTCTGGCTATCGAGAACGTATCCCGGTGCATGGCTCAGGTCCAGAACCTCTTCTATGCTCATGCTAATCAGCGAGATCTGGTTCCAGTACTGGCCGACCAGGTCGCCGCAGGACATCGAGAAGGCGCAGTCGCAGCCCATCGTTCCCGCTACGGCAGAGCCGAACAGTACATGGGTCAGCCCACTGCCGGTGGGGTCCTTGAGGCTGGGTGACCAGGTCCAGCCGCCATCAGCGCTGTAGTAGACGCGGGTGGGGCTCTGGAGCTGGTAGCTATCATAGGCACCGGCCATCAGCTCGTCGTTCTCGCTGACATCCAGGCTGCAGATGTTAGCGTGCCAAATACCGGTGCAGGCGCTGGTGTAGCCCTGGACGTTCAGGTCTAGAGAATCCTGCTCCGGCACTACGGTATCGTAGGCGACGTAAACATCGCCACCCGGAGTGTGGGTGTAGAGAGTATCGTCCCAAGCCGTCACGCCGATAAACACGTTGCCTAAAGTGGTGTACTCAGAGGTGAAGCCGAACCGCGAAGCGTAATAAGTCTCGAAGTTGTGGCCAGCCTCGCAGTCCCAGAGTAGCTCGTCAACCTCAGCCCAGCTGCATTCGACGCCCACGTTGCTGACGACATAGGTGTGGGGGAGTCCGTCGTCAGTAGCACCGGTATAATCGTAGTCGGTGGTGACCAACGCGTATATCTTCTTGGTGACGTCGAAGTTCGGGGCAACGCCTATGGACAGTGGGACGTAACCTCCGTAGAGGTCGCCGTTAGCAACATCATTATGGAAGCAGTATAACTGAAGGTCAGCCCACGTCGAAGGGTAGCCATCCTCGTTGATGTAGAGGACGCTCGGATAGTTCGTATTGTAGGAACTCTGGTAAGTACCGTTTACCCCGATGAAGATATAGGAGTCGCCGGCGGCGTTATAGCCGATATCGATGCAGTTGATGTAGTTACCGCCGGTAAGGACAGTGGTGGGGCCACAAGCCCCCTCAAGTAGCGTCTCCAGGGAGTCCTCGGCTACGATGAAGAAGCTGAGGCCGCCGTTTATCGACTTGTAAACGTAGTTACCGTCGGTGAGGTAAACCACGTCCTCGCTCACGCCGGAGCAGACCATGTCTTTAACAGGGTCGGTAGCATTAAAAGCACTGTTAACAAAGTAATACATGTATGATGACACGCTCCAGGTGTGCCCGCCGTCGGTGGACTTTAAGATGTCGTTGCTGCCGGGGTTTTGGTCAGGAAGACCATACATAGAGAGACCCCAGGGAGTGAACTGGGTGCCGCCCACGTAGGCGTAGATGTCGCCATTAATGGCCTTGGCTAGCGGTCCTACCTGGCTTATAGACGGGTCAAAGAAATAGTAGCCAAAAAAGCCTACCGTTGGAGAGAAACCCGCCCACATGTTGGGCAGTTGTGGCGCTAGGTTGGCGTAAGGACCAGCCGCGGCCGGAATGGCGAACAGCATCATGCCGACTATCAGCACAATCGCGAAGCCTATCCCTAAGATTCCTTTCATTTTAGATTTCATTGTATAATTTGCTCCTTTTTTTATTGAACCTCTATAACGGGCAATAGCCCGCCAGAGGACTAAAAGTTGCCTCTGTCTAGTTCTATATTATTTATTCCCCCTCGCGGGTCGGACACTACGGCATCACCTCCTTTCATTTTTATCCTTTCATTTTTAGTTCGTATAGTTTATAATTCGTTTTGTAATCGGGTGGTCGATTGGGTGCAGAGACCCAAGGAGGAGAGCCGACGAGGAAGGTCGATGAAAACCCCACTTCGGCCCAGGACCCCAGCTCTACTCCCAATCGACACCTTAAGGCGGGAAGCCGCCTGATCATGCCCGAAAAACTTCACGGGCAGAGCCCGTTGCGATATTTCTCTCCCAAGGCACAAGTCCACAAGATATACAAGATATAATCGTTCTTTTTTGACCAGCTCCTTCCCTTCACGGTCATACTTCGTCCGTTGGAGCACATACTAACACCCTTTCCCTTTTTTGTCAATAGGTCGGCGACTTTTTAACTGCCTTTACCTTTTATTCCCTGTTTTCTCGTTGACAGGTTGCAGTATGATTTTGTAGAATGTAATCATGAGCACAGAAGAAGTTCCTATAGTATCATTTCTAAAAGAGATAATGCGCCGGCGTAGGCGCCTGCCCAGCCAGCTGGCTTCTGATTTAGGTATCAGCCATGCCACCGTTAGCCGCTGGCTTTCCGGCGCCGACATTCCCAGTACGAAGTCCTGTCGCAGGTTGGCTGAATACAGTGGCGTTCCCCTGGAAAAAGTCCTCTCCCTCGTTGGTCACCTGCCTAAGGTGGCTGAGGCAGCACATACTGAGTGGCCTGAGTTCCGCGAGTACGCCCGCAAGATGTACCCAGATGAACTTGATGAAGACCTGATTACGATGATCGAGGGCCTCATTGAGCGGCGAAGGCAAAAAAGGTACAACAGTGGGAAAAATCCCTAGTTGGGAAGCTGAGCTGTGGTCATATCTCAGCAAGGGCGATGGGATACGCTGCCCCGTATATCAGTCGTGTCGCTTAAGGCTACAGGGGGAGTGGTGTCTGAGTGAACATGAGGAATATTATCAGTTAATGAACGATTTTCTCGATGAAGAAATCCCCGACCTTACTGACCCGGCCAGTATTGAATTTGAAGTCCGCGGCTGTCGGCATATAGGGAGAATATTCAATTTAGTTAGCAGGCTGGCAGTCAAGTATCAAACGGAGGCGGGAATTGACCGCCTGCCCGTGCCGTCTGACCTTATTACTAATGGTGGTGATAATCTCCCTATTGAGGTCCAAGAGCTACCTTTCAAAGCTCACCACGGCGCTATATGGAAATTGAAAGACTGCTGGCTAGTTCAGCTTAATAGTGATGATACAAGAGCTAGAAAGAGATTCACCCTGTATCATGAGATTTTCCATATCCTGGCCCACTGTCAGGCCACCCCGGTGTTTAAGAAAACATCCGGCAGTCCGGCGGGCTCTTTTAATGAGTTACTTGCCGACCACTTCGCTGCCAATATTCTTTTGCCTGAAAAGCAGGTGAAGGGAATATGGGCCGAGGTCAAAGATATAAACCGGATGGCAACCATTTTCGATGTGCCCAAGTCGGTAGTGTGGTTTGCGCTCAAGCACTTGAGCTTGGCTTAGCGATTTAGCAACCCTATCTCGCTTCTTCTTCCAGTTTTGCTCTCCGCCACGAATCTTCTCTAAGTCCCGATTGATCTTCTCGTTGGTGCTTTTTTCAGCGGGCGCTCGGGGAATCCGATTATCCCGGTAAGAGGATCAGTTATTTCGTGGGCGACACCAGCTGACGAATCAACTATAGAGGCTAATCGCCTGGAACGATTAAACTACTCCAGCAGTTGCTTATCTTTCTTCTCGATTTCCTTTAACTTAACCAATTTATCCATCCAACGTTGCAAATCTGCCAGAGAGTGTTTACGGTTCAGGTACTCAGCGATAGGTATGTAGTAGGGGTTCTTGTAGACCTTATTGCCTATCATGATGGTGGGGTGCGTACAAACCACATTCAAAAGCAACGGGAGGCCGAACCGCTGCCATTCATATTGGCAGAGACCTATAACGGGATAGTTGGGAAACAAATCCCTATTCAACTTTGCCTCGTATTCTATGAATCTGTTTGAGCCCGGGTAGCCCCGCAACACCCAGCCCATCTCACCGACCCCGCGGATGGCATGATAACCCTCAGCGATAGCCGCTTCGACTGCACTAACCCAAAAAGCAATCATCCGGTTGGGGTCGAAGAATCCCCCTTGTGTGTAGGTCTCGGTCTCATGAAAGATAACGAGCTGCCCTGATGCCTCGGCAGCGGTCACATCCACACCCTGCTCATGCAGGAGAGCGCGCAACTGGTCAGTGGTGTGAGTGTCCATAACATAGGAGCATTTCTCACCTTGCCTCAGCCCGGTTATCAGAAAGGTAGTGATAGCAGCACTCCATTCTTCCGGTGTATCATAGATCTGGCAAAGGTGCTCATGTGGTTTGAGATTCTCTATTTCCTTAATGAATTGTGAGTTAACCTTGCCTTTCTGCCCCACCCTGTCCACCTCCTATAATGGTCAGCACCTTCACCTTTGTTGGGCCTTAAGCCCAATCGTTTTCTGTGGGCCTGTCAATAAGCCACTAGCCTACCCCGCCTGGTTCCGTTTGAACTGAAAAGAGCACTGGCCACTGCCTTTAAATAGCTGCTCCACTGTCCTTCTTTCATCTCCTTGTCTTACCTAGTAGGGTACGATATATATAATGTTCCCCCGTGTTCATCATTTGTTCTTATGCGAACTAAATGGTAATGAAGTGTCTCTCGTTTGTCAATACCCGAAATAGGGTTTAATCCTTAGGTGTACAGGCGTAACAATAAGCCATTTCGTTACCTAGGGGAACAAAAAGAGGCTGATTTCTCAGCCTCTCACCCTGACCCCTTATTCCTGAGGATTGATTCTTGGGACTGGTTACCGGTTTAGTTTCCAGACCTGCACGTTCAGATTGGCGGCGATGCTAAGGCCCCAGCACATAAGCAGTTATTGCTCTAATGCCGTTCGCCGGGGGTTAAGTAACCGAACTGTATTGCATGACTTTCGTCTTCTACATAAAGTACTTAAGGACGGTGTTAAGTTAGGATTGATAGCCGTTAATCCTTGCGATAGTGTGGATCCTCCGAGACCAGTAGATAAGGAGATGAAGTTCCTTTGTCCGGATGAGGTGGATAAGTTTTTCTCGACAGTCCGAGAGGCGCCTTGGCCGTATTATTATCTGTTCTACACTATGTTATTTACGGGTCTACGCCGCTCTGAGGCATTAGCCCTGATCTGGGACAATCTTGACCTTGATCTCTGCGTGCTTTCAGTGTCTCAAACTCTGTATAAGTTAAGCGGCGGGCAGTATGTTATACAGCCACCAAAAACTCGCAAAAGCCGACGGCAGGTGACTATGCCACCATCTCTGGCACTGTTGCTTCGTGACTACAAGGAACAAGTAGAAACTCGGAAGTTTTTACTGGATAGGCCTTTAAGTGACACTGACTTTGTTTTTGCTCATCCTGATGGCAGACCATTAGACCCTAGCTCCGTCACCCATACGTTCTTAAAGACCGTCCGTAGAACTGGGCTGGAGGGCTTAAGGCTACATGACCTACGCCACAGCTACGCTTCGTTGATGATGGCGGCGGGAGTAAATATCAAGGTAATTAGCCAGAGTATGGGGCATGCTAATATCGGGATTACGCTTGATACCTATGGCCATCTTTTGCCTGGCATGGGTAGGACAGCGGCGGAACGTTTTGATAAGCTTCTTAAGCCTTGGCTCGGCGAGGGGAATGTTGGCAAAATGTTGGCAAACAATGGTAACTCGGGCATGCGCCTAGAGGGATTCGAACCCACGACCCTCGGTTCCGAAGACCGATGCTCTATCCGCTGAGCTATAGGCGCCTGATAGCATTCTAGTGCCGCCATGCTTTCTTGTCAATTGAAGTCAGTCGGTTTTCGGTGTTATTGCTTTGGTGGGTAATTTGTGCCTATACTTGTTATCGGCAGTCATTTGAGGGGGTTAGTATGAATTACGACAGCTTTCTGAAATTAGCCAAGAATAGGCGAAGCATCCGCCGGTTTAAGCCAGATCCTATACCCGATGACTATGTGGACAAGATTATCGAAGCGGCCCGCTGGGCTCCCTCGGGCTTTAACTCGCAGCCGTGGGAGTTTGTCGTCATCAAGGATAAGAAATTGAAAGACGACGTTATGCAGATTATCCGGCCGCCACGCCCTGCCGGAGCCTCTGGATTCTCCAAGATGGAAGATATGTGCGAGCCGTGGATGCGGGTGAAGCGGCAGTCCTGGCTTGACCCGGAAATGGAGTTCCAGAATGCCCCGGTGCTTATATTGCTCTTTGGCGATACCAGGACTCAGGTGGGGTTGCCCATGGTAGTGAGGTATGACCCGCATATGAGGCAATCGGTTTACACCTCCAGCCTGGCCAACGCTTTTTTGTATATGCATCTGGCGGCTACGACGCTGGGGCTGGCCAGCCAGTGGGTATCTCTGGTGGCGGCGCCTTATAACCACTGCTTGTTAAAGAACCTTTTGCATATACCCACCGAGATGGAGGTCTACGATATGATCGCCTTGGGCTATCCGGCTTACAAATCGAGGCCCAAGCTGATGAGACCGCTGGACAAGATGGTTCATCGTGACTACTTCGGTGAAGAAGATTTCCGTACCGATGAAGAGGTCAGAGACTTCGTCAGGAGGACCCGGGCCTGGGTTTTCGCCAACCACCGCCGTGGGGCGGATAGGGATATGGTGGGGTGAGTGGAGGGATTTGAACCCTCGATCTCCAGGGCCACAACCTGGCGCCTTAGACCACTGGGCTACACTCACCACGTTTAGGAGTATACATTATAGCCAAAAGCCACCCCAGTTTCAATGACTACTTCTGGGCCAGCTCTACAATGGTAACCCCTTCTCCCCCCTCCCCGTAACCGGCGGGGCGGTAGGACTTGACCAGTGGGTGGCTGGCCAGCTGTTCGCGGACGGCCTGGCGCAGTGTCCCTGTGCCCTTGCCGTGGATTATGCTCACCTTTGATAAGCCGGCCATAAAGGCGTCGTTGAGGTATTTGTCGAGCTTGAATAGCGCCTCGTCTATGGTAAGCTGGCGCAGGTGCAGTTCGCTTTCTGGAGTCATTCCTTTGACGATTTTAGCACGGGAGAGGAGGGTTAGACAAACGTTTTTCTGTTGCCCCCACCCCCCACATTGTTTAGCGTAGGTCTTTCTTTCCCACCCAATACCCACCCTGTAAGGGTGGCACCCCTTATATATCCCCCTGTAGGGGTTCGTCTCCGAACTCTACCTTGTCATTCCCGTGAAGACGGGAATCCAGCCCCTTTAATTACCAGTCTGGATCCCTGCCGGAGTTTACCCCGTATGTGATACGGGGTGGGGATGACAAAATGGGGTGGGGTAGAGGGAGGCTTAAAGGGGTTATACCCCATTTAGGGAGGGTAGGGTGGGACAAAGCAACGTACGCTAAAGAAGGTGGGGTTTAGAAAACTACCTGGGAGGTCAAGGCTTCCTGAGGAAGAAGTCCAGGCTCTTGATCTTCTTCACTCCCTTGAGGGATGAGGCTAGAGCCAGGAGGACATTGGCCACAATCTGTTTGGGGAAGGTGGTTAGGACTATGGGTTTCTTATTTACGTAGAGGGAGACTCGCTCCCGCTGCGGCGTGATAAAGCCCTTTTCCAGTAGGCCAGCCAGCCCTTTAGCGTCCTCTAACGAGAACTGACGGGTCTTGGTTCCCAGCGGTTCGTCGGTGGCGATGGCGATGAGCTTTTTCACCGAAGCCAGGGGCGGACCGGCTTGCTTACGGTGCACCTCAATCTTGGGGGCGTCGCTCACCTTAAAGCCCTCGGTCAGGATAATATCGTAGTCCTCGCCGATGAGGCGGGCTAGCTGCTCCAGGCTGATTTTAGTGCTGATGGGCTTGATGAGCACCGCCTTTTCCGGGGAGCTAATCAGTGTAGCCTCACTCCCCGCCTGAATATGACGCCAGCTATCCTTGCCTGGCTCATCAAAACTCAGCTTCTGGGGCGTGTGTTTTACCGTGGCCACCCGGTAGCCTCTTGATTTCAGCTCCCTGAGGAGCTTTTCAATGAGGGTTGTCTTTCCCGACTCTGATTTGCCGACGATGGAAACTATAGGCGGCATTTTCTTTTATCCTTTTCTCCAGAATAGAGGTTCAAACGCCGTTCGCTAAGTCAGCGGGAGTAGCCCTCGTCTGCCGGCACCGCTTCTGTCCCTTGGTCTAGAGCTCGCCCTGCACTAGGGTGGTGGTGTCCTGGACTCCCTGAATACTGCGTAGCTCGCCCACGATTACCTTGGAAAGCTCAAAAAGGGATTTAGCTTCGGCGGTGGCTATGGCGTCCCACTGTCCGAACACCAGGTTTACATCGGTGATGCCGGGAATGGCGCGGATCTGGGATAAGGCGCTGGCTTCTAAACCTGGTATCAGCTTGATGAGAAGATAACCCTTCACCATTTGCGTATTATATGCCCAATCTCTCCGATTGACAAGTACCGCAGCTTTACTATTGACAGCCTTTAGCATATTGGCTTATAATCGGGCGAAATAAGGCAAAGGCTGTGAACAAGACTAGTAGGCCTCAAAGCGGGGCTAGAGAGAGTCGGGTAAGGGTGTGAGCCGGCGCCGGCGCCGAGGCTGAATGGACTTGGGAGCTGCAAACCGAAACCCCTGCGGAGAGGGGAGTAGGCTTTGTCGCCGGGGGAGCGTTATCAAACCCCAGGGTATCGGAACAATCGCCGATACGCAAAGAGATGGTCAGTTGGCATCTGGCCAAGAAGGGTGGCACCGCGAGCAGCCCTCTCGCCCCTTTAAGGCGAGGGGGTTTTTTAGTTTAGTGCCGCTAAATCTATTTTAAACGAAAAAGGAGGGAAAGATGGAAAGATCAATGTTTTTTCTTGACCAGAAGGACATGCCGACCCAGTGGTATAACATCCAGGCCGATTTGCCCGAGCCACTGCCGCCGGTATTACACCCGGCTACGGGAAAGCCGGTAGGGCCGGATGACCTGACGCCGCTATTTCCAATGGGGCTCATTATGCAGGAGGTCAACACCACCGACCGCTACATTGATATCCCCGAGGAGGTGCTGGAGATTTACCGCACCTGGCGGCCTACGGTATTGCACCGCGCCTATCGGCTGGAGAAGGCCCTGGATACACCGGCCAAGATTTTCTACAAATACGAGGGCACCAACCAGGCGGGGAGCCACAAGCCCAACACGGCGGTAGCTCAGGCTTACTACAACAAGCAGGAAGGTGTCAAGCGTATAACCACCGAGACCGGCGCCGGACAATGGGGCAGCGCCCTGGCCCTGGCGGGCACCTTATTTGATATTGAAATCAAGGTCTATATGGTCAGGATAAGCTATGACCAGAAGCCCTATCGCCGCATCGCCATGGAGGTCTGGGGGGCAAACTGTGTCCCCAGCCCCAGCCCCGATACCAAGGCAGGACGCGATATGCTGGCCAAGTGGCCCGACTGTCCCGGCAGCCTGGGGCTGGCTATCAGCGAGGCAGTGGAGGACGCCGTATCCCGTGAGGACACCCACTACTCTTTGGGCAGCGTGCTAAACCATGTCCTGCTCCACCAGACCATTGTTGGTGAGGAAACCCGCAAGCAGATGGAGATGGCTGATGCCTACCCTGATATCATTGTCGGCTGCATCGGCGGCGGCTCCAACTTCGCCGGGCAGTTCCTGCCCTGGATTAGGGACAAGATCAGTGGTAAGAAACCGGATATGCGCATCATCTGTGTTGAGCCGGATAGCTGTCCTACCGTGACCAAAGGCTTGTATACCTATGACTTTGGTGACCTGGTTGGTCTCACCCCTCTGCTCAAGATGTATACCCTGGGGCATACCTTTGTTCCACCCCCAATTCACGCCGGCGGGCTGCGCTACCACGGCATGGCACCCATCATCTGCCACCTGCATAAGCTGGGTTTGGTTGAAGCCCAGGCTGAGCCCCAGACCAAGGTCTTTGAGGCCGGGATAAAGTTTGCCCGCACCGAGGGTATTATCACCGGCCCCGAGCCCTGCCATGACCTCAAGGTGGCTATTGATGAAGCCCTCAAGTGTAAGGAAGAGGGTAAGTCCAAGACCATCCTCATCGCCCACAGCGGGCACGGGCACTTTGACCTGGCTGCCTACGACGCCTATCTAACGGGCAAGCTGGTCGATTACGCCTATCCCGAAGAAGAGGTGAGGAAGGCAATGCTGGAGCTGCCCAAGGTATCCTAATAAAGTAGCTCGAATCTTTAGGGGGGGCTGGCTAAAGCCAGCCCCCTTTTTTCGGTTGCGCACGACAGGCTGGCTGTCATATAATTCACACGATGAAGGAAGAGGACGGGGTCAAAGAAGAGACGAAGCGAATTATAGGCCGCTTCGGCCGAAGGAAAGCCAATCTTATCCCCATCCTGCAGAGGGTACAGAAGGAGCTTGGCTACCTTCCCCGCGGGGCCATGACCGAGATTGCCCGCTTCCTTGATATCCCCGAGATAGATGTCTACGGCGTGGTTACCTTTTACAACCAGTTTCGGCTCAATCCCCCCGGCAGGCACTCGATAAGGGTGTGCTTAGGCACCGCCTGCCACATGAAGGGCGGCTACATCACGCTGGACGCCTGGAAGCGGCGGCTGGAGATCGACCGGGGGCAGACCACCCCCGACCGGGAGTTTGACCTGGATACCGTCGCCTGCGTCGGCTGCTGCGTCATGGCGCCGGTGACGGTGGTGGATGATAAGCCCCAGGGTCAGGTAGAACCGACCAAGGTGGACGGCATACTGCTCTCGTTTGAGCGAGAAAAAGAGAAACGGTGAAAAAAAACGGGCAGCCAAAGGCGGCGACCTTTGATGAGATAAAACGCCAGGCGGAAGAGCACTGGCAGGGGCTTCAGGAGACCAAGGCTATCGTTATGGTGGGCGCCGCCACCTGCGGCCGCGCCGCCGGCGCTCTGAAGATGCTGCGGGCAATCAAGGACGAGCTCAAAAAGCATAACCTCGACTGTCCCGTCTTCGAAGTCGGCTGCATGGGGCACTGCTACGCCGAGCCCATAGTTGTTATCAGCAAGCCTCCACATCCGCCCATCGTTTACCGACAGGTCAACCCGGTCATCGCCCGAAGGCTGGTCAGGGAGTTTATCCTGGGCGATGACCCCTGCCTTGAGTTCGTCCTCGGCGCTATGGGCGAAAACGAGCTTGTCCCCAGCTTTGACGATTTCCCCCGCGCCCAGTTCGAGCAAAAGGTCATCCTCAAGAATTGCGGCTTTATCGACCCCGAAAACATAGAGCACTACATCGCCAATAGCGGCTATTCAGCGCTTAATAAGGTACTACGACTGCAACCGGAAAAGGTCATCGCCGAGGTCAAGAATTCGGGCTTAAGGGGGCGGGGTGGGGCCGGTTTTCCCGCTGGAGAAAAATGGGCCATCTGCCGCAATGCCCCCGGTAAATCTAGATACGTAGTCTGCAACGGCGACGAGGGCGACCCCGGTGCCTTTATGGACCGGGCTATACTGGAGAGCGACCCCCACTCCGTAATCGAGGGCATGCTTATCGCCGCTTATGCCATCGGCGCTCGGGCAGGCTATATCTACGTCCGCGCCGAGTACCCATTGGCTGTCCACCGGGTGCAGTTTGCCCTTCGTCAAGCCAAGAAGCTTAAATTACTGGGCAATAATATACTGGGCAGCGACTTCAGCTTTGACATAAAAGTATTTCAGGGCTCGGGCGCCTTTGTCTGCGGCGAGGAGAGCGCTTTAATCGCCTCGCTGGAGGGTGAGGCAGGCACCCCTAATCACCGCCCCCCTTATCCAGCCGAAAAAGGCTTGTACGGCCAGCCCACGCTTATCAATAACGTCAAGACACTGGCTTTTATACCCAAGATACTCAATAAAGGTGCCGGATGGTTTAGAACTATAGGAACTAAAGACAGCCCGGGGACGGCGGTCTTCGCCCTGGCGGGCAAGGTGGTCAACACCGGGCTGGTCGAGGTGCCCATGGGCACCACCCTGCGCCAGCTCATCTTTGATGTCGGCAGCGGCATACCCAACGGTAAAGATTTCAAGGCGGTGCAGATAGGCGGACCCTCCGGCGGCTGCCTGCCCGAATCGGCTCTGGACCTGCCCATCGACTTCGATTCGCTGACCGAGGCCGGGGCGATGATGGGCTCGGGGGGCATGATTGTCCTCGACGAGGACGACTGCATGGTGGAAATAGCCCGCTATTTTCTGGAGTTCACCCAGCGCGAGTCCTGCGGCAAGTGCACCTTCTGCCGACTGGGGACGAAGCAGATGCTATCCGTCCTCGACGATATTACCAAAGGAAAAGGAAAGCTCGAAGAGCTGGAGACGCTTGTTGAATTAGCCGAGGATATTCAGGCAGGCTCGCTCTGCGGCTTGGGTAGGACGGCGCCCAACCCGATACTGTCCACGTTGCGCTATTTCCGCGATGAATACGAGGCGCACATCCTAGAGGGGCGCTGTCCGGCGCTGATGTGCCTGGAGCTTATCGCCTACTACATTATCCCCGAGAAGTGCGAGCGCTCCTGTGATGCCTGCGTCGGCACCTGCACCGTGGAGGCCATATCCAGCCACCCCAAAAAGCGCTATAAAATCGTTGACCAGGAGAAGTGCGTCAAGTGCGGCACCTGCCTGACCTCCTGCCCGCCGCAGTATAACGCTATTATTAAGCTTTCGCCGCCCAGCGAGGTGCCCCCTGGTGACAAATAATAAAATGAAGACGGTAGCTTTAACCATCGACGGCAAGAAAATAAAAGCCCCCCGGGGGCAGAAAGTCCTCTGGGCGGCGCTGGACAACGGCATCTATATCCCCAATCTCTGCGCCCTCCGCGAGAAAGAGACACAAGATGCCTCCTGCCGCCTCTGCTGGGTGGAGATAAAGGGCAAGCCGGTCACCGCCTGCACCGAGACGGTAGAGGAGGGCATGGTGGTCAATACCAAAGGGGCGATGGCTCTGCGCTTAGCGCGCACCGCTCTGGAGCTGCTCTTGGCCAGCAACGAAGTGGACTGCGCCAACTGCCCGGCCAACGGCGCCTGCGAGCTGCAGAAGATTGCCGCCCACCTCGGTGTTAAGCTCAAGACAAAGCGTTTCCGGAAAATACTGCGCAATCTTAAGGTGGACGACAGCAGTAAGGACTTCGTTTACGACCCCAACAAGTGCGTCCTCTGCGGGCGCTGTATCTGGTTCTGCCGCCAGCGCCTGGGTATCGACGCCCTGGGCTTTGCCCACCGCGGCTTCAACCGCAGGATGACTACCTTCGGCGACGAGCCGATGGCTAAATCGGGCTGCCGGAATTGCGCTGAGTGCGTGAGTATTTGCCCCACCGGGGCTTTGTCAATAAAGAAGCCTTAGTTAGCTCGTCCGTAGTCGTCTTCCAGCCTGACAACGTCGTCGAGCTCGGTGGTCGAGGCCTCAAAGAAGGTACTGTCCTCGATAGCCTCCAGGCGGTGGCGGGTGTGGGGAGGGACCCTTACCGACTGGCCCGGCGAAAATGTCTTTGAAACCATCCTGCCCCCCTCCTCGATTTCCAACAATACCTTTCCCTGATGGAGGTAGATGGTCTCATCCTTCTTTTCGTGGTATTGCAGGCTTAAACGGTGTCCCTTCCTGACGAAGATGAGCTTGCCGGCGTATTTCGGGGTGAGGGCGAAGAGCAGCTCGTAACCCCAGGGCTTCTCGGTTTTGCGGGGAAGCTTTTCTGTCATCTTTTTTTCCTCTAGATACCGGCCAGTCTCTGACCTTCTGCCAGCAGCTTTTCCACCCGCACCGGGCTGTCGCTCTCGGCATAGATGCGGAGCACGGGCTCGGTGCCAGAGAACCTGATTAAGAGCCAGCTGGTGTCGGCTAATTTGATGTGAAAGCCGTCGCTGGTATTTATCTTCGTCACCTTGACTCCCTCGATAGACCGGGGCAGATTGTCGGCGACGGCTTTGGTTATCGCCTGTCGCTGCTCTTTAGGGAAGCTGAAGTCGCGGCGCTGGTAATAGTGAGGTCCGACCTTGCTGTAGAGATAGTCCAGGAGCTGCGAGGGCGTCTTGCCTGTCTGGAGCATGAAGTCCAAAAAATAGATGCCGGCCAGTATGCCGTCCCTTTCCGGCATATGCCCGCGGAAACCGTAGCCCCCGCTCTCCTCCCCGCCGATGATGGCGTCTTCTTGCATCATTATGGGGGCGACGTACTTAAAGCCCACCGATGTCTCGTAGACGGGCACATTGAATATCTCGCCCAGGCGGTCGACCATGGTGGTGCTGGTTAGCGTTCTGACCATAGCCCCCCGCTCCCCCCGCACCTCCAGCAGGTAGAGGCAGAGCAGGGCGAAGACCTGGAGCTGGGTGAGGAAGTTGCCCTTCTCGTCAATAATGCCCAGGCGGTCGGCGTCGCCGTCGGTGGACAGGCCGACGTCTGCCCTTTCTTTTTGCACTGTCGCTGTAAGCTTGTTAAGGTTAGCCGCAATCGGCTCGGGCTGTATGCCGGGGAAGAGGGGATTGCGCTCACCGTTTATTTCCGTAAGCTGCATGGTTCCCCCGTCCAGCAGCCGGTTAAGATAGCCGGCACCCGTCCCGTACATGGGGTCGAAGATTACCTTGAGCTTGGACTGGCGCAGCGGCTTGGGGTCGATGAGCCCGGCCAGCTGTTTGGTATAGATTGGCGCCAGGTCGAGGTAGGCCACTGTTCCCCGGTCTAACGCCTGGTGCAGTGGCAGGCGCTTTATTTTGTCGGCGGATAGTATGCGGGCCAGGTTTTTCTCTATCTGGGCGGTGACCTGGGTGGGGGCGCTGGTGCCGTCTTGGGTCTTGAATTTAAGGCCGTTCCAGATGGCGGGGTTATGGCTGGCGGTGATAATTATAGCCCCGCCCGCCTTTTTAGCCAGGACGCCGAAGCTTACCGCCGGCGTGGGGGTGGCTTGTGGGCAAAGGTATACCTTTATGCCGTTGGCGGCGACTATCTCGGCGGCGGCTCGGGCAAAGTCTTCGGAGGCGAAGCGGTTGTCATAACCGATAACCAGCCCCCGCTGGCTTAGTTTCGCCTTTTTGAGGTAGTCAGCCACCGACTGGGAGCACGCTCGCACGTTATCGAAGGTGAAGTCCTGAGCGATAATCCCCCGCCAGCCGTCGGTGCCGAATTTTATTTCTATCTACCTCACCCCCCTGTTTAGCGTAAGTACTATTTTCCCACCCAATGCCCACCCTACAGAGGTACAACCTCTATATACTTCTCTCCCCACCCCATTTTGTCATTCCCGCCCCGTATCCCGTACGGGGTAAACTCCAGCGGGAATCCAGTCTCTCCTTTTAGCGACAACCTGGTTGAGGTATGAGACGGGAGAGCCTCCCTTTTAGGGAGGCTCTCCTTATCACAAGGTTAAGGGGTCGGGTCGAAGTAGGTAATTACCAGCTTGGGACGCTCGGTAGACGTGCCCCAGTCGGAAGAGTAGAAGCCTGCCCAGCCTTCAAGAGCGCTCTCATCGAGGGATTTCAGTAACAGGCCGAAGTTGGCCAGGCTGCCATCGTACCAGCTTTTCACCAGTTCGGTAATATACCAGAAGTGGAAATTGCCTGTCGGCGCAATTGGCAAAATATGACTATCTTCGAGCGTTGTGGAGTAGGCTGGCTGGTTATTCCAGGTTACACCATCTTCAGTCCAGGCTCCCAGCACTGCGTAAGCCCCGATTGCCGTTGGGGTTGAGATGTCGTCTGAGATGTAGTTTAAACCCACTCTGGCGCTAACTATCACGGCATTCTCGGGAAGCAAGGCCAGGCTGAATTGCAGGTATGCCCGGCAGGTGCTGGCTACATGGGCGCCGGCGAATATCCAATCGTCGTCTCCATAATTTCCGTCCGGGGAAGCTATAAGTACATAGGTGTCATTACCGAAAACGGCGTTGGGCTGGATGGTCAGCGTCAGTTCGGGGGCAGGGGTCAGCGGCCAGTTGAGATAGGTGGTCTCATTAGCGGTGACCGGCACCGTCTGCTCGCGGTATTTGTAGTGGTAGAGTTGCAGTTCGACGGTATAGCTGCCGGGGGTGAGGTTGGTTATAACGTAAGGTGTTATGTTGCCCGTATCCACGCCGTTGAGGAAGACGGCGGCTCCGGCGGGACTGGACTTGATATCGATAGAGCCGTATTTCATCTCGACGGTGATTTCAACGCTATCGCTGGCGGTGCCGCCGTGGCCATCGCTCACCGATACGCTGATGTTGTAAGTGCCCTCGGTGGCCGGCGCTTCCCAGCTAACCGAGTTGCCCGTTCCGGTAATAGTGCCACCGGTGGGCGTCCATTCGTAGCTGAGGGTATCACCGTCGGCGTCGTTGGCGACGCAGCCTATGGTGGCGCTGGCTTCAGGGGCCAGGTCGGTGCTGCTGGGGGTGAGGCTGGCGATAACGGGTGGGGTGTTGACTACCATGATATTACAGCTGTCGCTGACGGTTTCCTCACCGTCGCTGACGGACACGGTTACGGAATAGCTTCCCTCGGTTGTCGGCGCCGTCCAGGTGACGGTGCTGCCCGTTCCCGAGATGGCCCCGCCGGTGGCTGACCATGAATAGGTGAGGACGTCATCGGTGTTCTCGTCGCTGGCAACGCAGCTTACGGTGCAGCTCCCCCCGCGGGCTACCTCCGTGGCGCTGGGGGTGAGGCTAGTGATGGTCGGTGGCTTGTTGAAACAGCCGCCTGCCATGAGCATGGTGAGGATAACCAGGCTCACCAAGACCAGCTTAATGCCTTTAGATTTCCACATCTTGGCCTCCTTTTTCGGGATTATATCTAACTGTTTGGCGAAATCTTACGCTATTTAGGCGGGTTAAGTCAATGGCTCAAAAGAGGGAGGTGAGTTTAGGGGGTTTTTAAGGGGGCGAAATTGGGGTCCCCGCAAAACAAAGTTTTTGTGGGGTAAGAAGCCCCCTTTACCTTAGTCAGCGGGGATTAAATCACAGAAGTAGAAGGAGTCTCTCAATGCCGATTCGCCCGGTTTGTAGCCTATCCTCTCTTTGAAGATGGGGCCGTCATAGACGAAGCTGTGGAACTCTCCGTTTTCGCCGCTGGGGTCTATATCGGGTGGAAGCTCGTTAATAAAGGCTTTGTCAATTTGCCGGCCCAGGAATTTCTTGTCCAGTACCTTGGTGTCAATGCAGCTTACCACAGCCTTAAAGCCCAGAGCTATAAAAGCGCGGATTAGTTCGGCGCTGTCCCTCCCCCAGAGCGGGAAGACGCCCTTCATCTTTAGCTTGGCCAGGTTTTCTTCCCTATATTTCCTGACGTCTTCCAGGAAAATATCGCCGAAGGCTACATCCTCGACGCCTTGCTGCTTGAACAGGTTTAGGGCTTGGCTCATTTTATCGGCGTATATTTCGTTGGAGCAGGTCTTGGGAATAAAGACTTCATAGAGGGGAATATCCAGTGACTTTGCCTGATGCTCGACTAAGATTCGGCGCACGCCGTGCATGCTGATGCGGTCGTAGTCCTCGGTTATGGTGGTGAGCAGTGAGACTACTTGGTATTCGTTGTTCTTTTTGATTTCGTGGAGGGCCAGGGCGCTGTCTTTGCCGCCGCTCCAGCCGAGGAGTAGTTTTTTCATTTTTTGTCCTAGCGGGAGGGCGGGTTTCCACCCCACCTCCCCACTCTGTTAGCGTAGGTGTGATTGTCCCACCCAGGGCCCACCCTATAAAGGTTAGACCTTTATAGATTCCTTATTTTGGGTTTGCGCCCCAGCCCCACCAGCTGTCATTGCGAGCGAAGCGAAGCAATCTCTAAAACATTTCTGTCATTCCTGTGGAAACAGGAATCCAGACCCCGCCGCTCCGCTCTGTTATCCGACGTGAGAATGTCCCACACTAACGAGTCTGTCTTTTTTGTGCTTGTAAAACCTTCGTCCTGAGTTCTGGTGACAGCTCTATTATCTTAATTGTGATGTTATATTCGTTTAGGCATTGAGCCATCCAACTATTATTCTGAAAGGGCAAAGCTGCCTCGTGGTCAGCGAAAAGAAGAATACATTCCCCCTTTACTTTAAGGAAAGTTTTGACGAATATTAGCTTAAGCGCATCGTTCATTACCTTGTGCTTTTGACCACCTTTCGGAGGACCGACATGTGCCCAAGCCTCACAGAGCACAGGGGGAGACTCGCAAAAGCCGTCTAGTTCAATCCAACTCCCGTTGTCTAGGGTAAACCTTCTTTTGGTCAGCGGCACACCAAGAGTTTTAGAAAGTTTTTCTATGAGGTAGCTTTCTGCTTCTCGCTGCTCACTACTATCCCCCGCTGGCTCACTCATTACTTCCCCGCCTCTTTTTTAAGCATCTCCGCCTTGTCCGTCTTTTCCCAGGGTAAATCAATATCGGTCCTGCCGAAGTGGCCGTAGCAGGCGGTCTGCCGATAGATGGGTCGGCGCAGGTCGAGGGTGCGGATGATGGCTTCGGGTCTGAGGTCGAAATGGTTGTTTATCATTTTGAGCAGGCTTTCGTTATCAATCTTGGCCGTGCCGAAGGTCTCCACCGAAACGGAGATGGGGTGGGCAACGCCGATGGAGTAGGCAATCTGTATTTCCAGCCTTTCCGCCAGTCCGGCGGCGACGATATTCTTGGCGATGTAGCGGGCCATATAGGCCGCCGAGCGGTCGACCTTGGTCGGGTCTTTGCCGGAGAAGCTGCCGCCGCCGTGGCGGGCGATGCCGCCGTAGCTATCGACGAGTAGCTTGCGGCCGGTAAAGCCGGTATCGGAGACAGGGCCGCCGATGACGAAGCGGCCGGTGGCGTTGACATAATACTTGGTTTTGTCGTCTATCAGTTTGGCGGGGACGACCTTTTTAATGACCTTATTGATGATATCTTTGGCAATCTTCTCCTGGCCAACATCGGGGTCGTGCTGGGCGCCCATGACCACGCTGTCGATGCGCCTGGGGGTGCCGTTGGCATACTCAACGGTGACCTGCGACTTGCCGTCGGGGCGGAGGTAGGGGAGGGTACCATCTTTCCTTACCTGGGCCAAACGCTGGCAGAGCTTGTGGGCCAGGGAGATGGGGAGGGGCATAAGCTCGGGCGTTTCGTTGCAGGCGAAGCCGACCATCATGCCCTGGTCACCGGCGCCGAGCTTATCCAGGTCGTTAGCTGATTTTGCTTTTGCTTCCTGCGATTTGTCCACGCCCAGGGCAATATCCCGGGACTGCTCCTTAATGGATACCATTATGCCGCAGGACTGATAGTCAAAGCCATACTCGGGCCGGGTGTAGCCGACATCGCGGACCACCTGGCGCACTATCTGGGGAATCTCGACATAGCAGCTGGTGGTAATCTCGCCGAGGACGATGATTAGGCCGTTGGTTACCGCCGTCTCGCAGGCGACGCGGGCGTAGGGGTCTTGCGCCAGAATGGTGTCGAGGACGGCATCCGATATCTGGTCGCAGAGCTTATCGGGGTGGCCCTCGGCAACCGACTCCGAGGTGAGCATGTAGGCGGGGGAACTGCTGAAACTGCTTGGCATTTTTTCTCCTTCTAGGTACCCTGCTCCCAACTGGCCAGGTATCTCTTTTGCTCCGGGGTCAGGGTGTCGATGTTAATGCCCATTGACTTTAGTTTGAGGCGGGCGACCTGTTTATCTATCTCTTCGGGCACGGGGTAGACCTTGTTTTTAAGGTTCCCCTTGTTCTTGAGCAGATGTTCCAGGCAGAGGGCCTGGTTGGCGAAGCTCATATCCATAACGGTGGCAGGGTGCCCTTCGGCGGCGGCCAGGTTGACCACTCTGCCCTCCGCCAGCAGGTAAAGGCGGCGGCCGTCTTTGAGGGCATACTCGTCGACGGAAGTCCTAATCTGCTTTTTGCTGCTCGTCATACCTCTGAGTGCCGGAATGTTTATCTCGACGTCGAAATGGCCGCTGTTGGCCAGGATAGCTCCGTCTTTCATCACTTCCAGCGCGGCTTTATCAATGACGTTTATATCGCCGGTGATGGTAATAAAGACATCGCCTATTTGGGCGGCTTCAGCGATGGGCATCACCTGAAAGCCGTCCATGACCGCCTCCAGCGCCCGTACCGGCTCGACCTCGGTGACGATTACCTGAGCCCCTAAGCCTTTAGCCCTAAGGGCGGCGCCGTGGCCGCACCAGCCGTAGCCGCAGACGACCACCTTTTTGCCCGCCCAGAGGATGTTGGTGGCGCGAGTGATGCCGTCAATGGTGCTCTGGCCGGTGCCGTAGCGGTTGTCGAAGAGGTATTTGGTTTGGGCGTCGTTGACGGCAATCATGGGGTATTTAAGCTTGCCCGCTTTTTCCAGGCTGCGCAGCCGGATGACGCCGGTGGTGGTCTCTTCGGTGCCGCCGATAACATCGCCGAGCAGCTCGGTTCTCTTCGAGTGCAGTGTTGTCACCAGGTCGGCACCGTCATCCACGCTTAAGTTGGGTCTGTTATCCAGGGCGGTATTGATGTGCTTGTAGTAGGTTTTCTCGTCCTCGCCCCTGATGGCGTTGACGGGGATGCCCTGTTCTACCAGTGCTGCGGCCACATCGTCCTGGGTGCTCAAGGGGTTGGCGGCGCATAAGACCACATCGGCGCCGCCTTCCCTGAGGGTCATTACCAGGTTGGCCGTCTCGGTGGTTACGTGGAGGCAGGCCGAGACGCGGACGTTCTTCAGGGGCTTTTCTTTACTAAAACGCTCCCTGATTAGTTTTATCACCGGCATCTCACGGTAAGCCCACTCGATGCGCTGCTGGCCGGCTTCGGCTAAAGAGGGGTCTTTGATGTCGTAGTTTTTCAATTTAAAACTCCAGCTTTAAGCTTACTATCTCAAAGGGCTTGACTTCAAGGTGGAGACGGTTGCCCTCGAAGGGCAGCTCGCCCTCTTCTCTTTCCAGCAGGTCAACCGTGGTCAGCCGCTTGATGTCTTTGAACAGCTCCACCTCGGCCTGGGTGCTCAATCCCGTGGTCTCGAAGAAGCGCAGGATGACGGCCTCGCTGTCTTCGGCCTTCTTCAGTGCGGAGAGGATGAGATTATGGGGCGTTAGCTTGATAAAGGAGTGTTCGGCGGGGAGCTCACCTTCGGCGTTAGCCTGGATGGCGATGGGCCTGTGACTGAACTCCGGCGCCTGCTTGTAGACCTCGGCCTGCCGCCAGTCGCCGTCGTGGGGCTGAACGGCGTATTCGAAGGTGTGTTGCCTCAGCTCCAGGGCGTCGGGGGTGGGGACCAGAGGCCCGGCCACGCCGTCGGCGGAGAGCCCGTATACCCCCCGGAAGAGGGTTATATATGTAGCGGTGTCCACCTTTTCCGCCGCGGGCAGGCCCTTGTTGATAAAGGTTACCCCGCGCGTTCCGTCGCTGACATCGAGCCAGCTCAAGAAGCTAGGTATGCCCGAGGGTTCGGCTCCCTTTCCCCGCGTAAAGTATTCGGTTGGCTCGGAGATGACGCCGAACTGCGTCTCGCGGAAGCAGAGCTTGCGGTCAATGCCGGTATCGAACCTGACCCTTAAGCGTATGTTGGGGTATTTGTTATCAACGCGGGTGATAAATTCGAGGCGGGGCAGGTCGGCGTAGATTATGACCTCCTTAGTGATATCCAGCGTCTTGTAGTTGTAGAGTATGGGGGGGAATTTTTCTTTAAGACGGTAGGGCCAGGTTAGGCAGTAGTACTCGTTTTCAAAGACTACCCTTGCCCTTGAGCCTTCTTTCTCAATGCGGAAGCCCTTGGGCTTAAAGTTGCCGTACTTTATGCCCCGGCCCGACTCGCTTTTGATGAGCTCGGGTGAAAAGCGGCTGCGGTGATAATAGAGGTCGCCGACCTCGTCTTCGATGACAAGCTCGTTACCGCTTAAGAGGCGGTTGCCGTCCTTGTCATCGACCTCAATAATGCCCGATTGCTCGTCCACCTGGATGCGGTAGAAGGGCGTCTCTACCCTGTTGCCCTTGATTTTTATTTTCCCCGACGCTTTTTTACGGGTGGGTGGGTGCACCTTATAGCCCAGCGGGGGGGCATCGGCGATAAAGCCGCCTTGAGACGATTCGGCCCAATTCCTGGTTGACCAGGAGAGGGGGTTAAAGACGGCGGTGCCCTTGCCCTGGGTGTTTATCCTCTCCGCGATGTAGATTAAGGATTCGGTGAGGAGCTGGTTGAGCTTGCTCTTGAGAAAGGTGAAAACCTCTCTTACTTCTGCGTAGATGGCATCCACCCCGCAGCCGGTGATTATATCGTGGAAGGAAATAAACAGCGCTTTTTCCCACGCCTCGCGGAGGTCATCAGCGGGATATTCGGCACCGAGGAGCCAGGCGATGGTGGCGAACTCCTCGGCGGTGACGAGCAGCCTCTCGCACTCTCTGGCGTTCTGCACTATCCAGGAGCGGCTGGAGCATACCTGGGGGAAAACGGCCACCAGCTCGTCGTCGTAGAGTTCGCCCTCGATGACCTCGGGCTTCTTATCGCAGCTCTCCAACGTCTGGAAGAACTCCCTGGGGGTGGCAATCTTCATTGGTGTGGTGGGGTTACGCTTGTTCCACCTCTTTACCTCGGGAATGATTTCGGGCTGTGGCGGCATGGAGCCGCTGCCGCAGGGCATGAGGATATTGGGGGTGCAGGCGTATTTTTTAAGCTCAGCTAGCGATTCCGGCCACCGGTCGATGTTCAGCCCCGCCCGGTAGCCCAGCGGGAACCAGTGGGCCAGAATGGTGGTCCCGTCCAGCCCCTTCCAGTGGAATTCGCTTTCCCTGATTTCGGGGCGGGCGCCTCTTCGGAAAGCCAGCCATTGGTAACCCGCTTTCTTGTATATCTGGGGGAGCTGGGCGTTCATGCCGAAGCTATCGGCAGCCCAGGCCACGGGGACATCAATGCCGAATTTTTCCTTACAGTATCGCTTGCCGACCAGTATATCCCGGAGCAGCACCTCGCCATTGGGCAGCATGGTGTCGGCCATGAGGTATTGACCATCGACTATCTCCAGTCTGCCCGCCTTTATCATTTTTTTGATGCCCTTAAAGAGGGTGGGGTTTCTACTCTCCATCTCTTTGAGCAGGAAGGTCTGCTCCAGGCAGAACCTGAACTCAGGGTGCTTCATCAGCTCCAGTGCCTGCTTGAGGATGGCCTCGTTTATCTTGAGGTAGTCTTCCTTGGAGAAAGCCCAGGCGACATCATAGTGAGTATGGGGCACCAGGTAAACCGTTGGCATTTTAACCTCTGGGTAAGATTATACTACACTTTTCTAAGCCTCGGTTTTCAGCCATTCCCGTAGCTCGGCCATAACCTGCGGGTGGTTGGTCCGGGTCAGGGTTACCAGCTTTACCCGGGGCTGGGATTTAATGGCGTCGGCGCAGGGGTTGGGGTTGAGCATGATGGTCGCCAGCAGCCTCTTATCGCTGTTTAGTATCTTCAATAACGCCTCCCTGAATCTGACCGAGAATAGCTCCATCTTACCGATTTCGTCAATAACCACCAGCTCGCACTCCTTGATTGCCCGGTTAATGGCGGCGACGCCTATCTTGTCCAGGCTTTCGACGTCGACGCCGTATTTGCTCACCCGATACGGGCTCTTGAAATAGAGATGAGAGAGCACCGCCGTCTCTCCGTCCAGCGTGACCAGCCGGAAGCCCTGCCTTACCCCCTGGCTCTTTATCTCCTCGGTGTAGAAGCCGCCGGCCTTGATTTCCAGCCTGGCGACGACCTGCTTGATGAGCCTGGTCTTACCGCTTCCCGGTGGGCCGGTGAGCAGAAAAATGGACTCCATCGACTCTTACCAACCTATGAGTAATATAACCCAAATTAAGCCTTCTGGCTAGTGTGGAGCTGGACAAAGCGGGCGAAGGAACGGTCGTAGGTCTTTTCCACCTCTGAGGGGAAGACGCAGGCGGGAAGCTCATTAAGTTTAAGGTGATAGGCGATGCATTCGCAGCACTTGCCCTTGCGGGAGCAGGGCTCGTAGGTGCAGTTGCAGTTGGCTTTGTTGACGTCAATATTACATTCCATAGAATGGACTCCAATCTTAGAGATTCTTCGGCTACCTGCCTGCGCAGGACTTCCATCAGAATGACGTTTTTCCTTTTTTGTCACCCTGAGCGTAGCGAAGGGTCTCTGGGGATTCTTCAGTCGCTACGCTCCTTCAGAATGACATTCTAATCCAGAATCAAATCCCTCCATTCGGGGTTCATTGACTCAATAAGGGCGATCTTCTTTTTCCTCAACCACCCCTTAATCTGTTTCTCCCTGAGAATAGCACTTTCTATATCGTTACAAACCTCGTAAAAAACAAGCTTGATAACGTTGTATTTATTGGTGAATCCTTTGACCAGTTTGTTTTTGTGTTCGTAGACCCTTCTCTGGAGGTCATTGGTTACGCCTGTGTATAGCACTCTATGCCCTTTGTTGGTCATTATATACACGTAGTATTGTTTGTCCATCTTTGGGATTTTTCGGTCGCTGTGCTCCCTCAGAATGACAGGATTAGGTTTTGCTTCTTCAGAATGACATGTTTTTTGTCACCCTGAGCGTAGCGAAGGGTCTCTACGTTTCTTTCCAATTACTATTTACTCCTCATTATTTTGGATAGCTCGGCTAAAAGCTCCAGGGCGTGGGCGGAGGCGTCGGGTGATTCCAGGGAGGCCAGGGTGCAGCTGGGTGTGATGATGCTCTGGGCCACAAGCTGCTTAAAAGCAAGGCCGTTGCGGGTGAAGGGGAGCATGGCTTCCTCCAGGCGGTCCTTGAGGGCAGCGACATTCTCCTTGCGCAGCGAGGGGCTGTCGTTGGGGACAACGCCCCAGGCAATGACGCCCTTTCTGCTCAGGAAGCGTTGGACTTCCTTGGGGTAGAGGCTGAGGGAGGGGGCGTAGTTGTAGGCGTCGAAGCTTAAGATATCCAGGCTGGTTTCCAGTATCACCGACCAGTCGGTGTTGCCGCAGCAGTGGACTCCCTTAAAGCCCTTGATGCCGCGAAAGACCTCTTCGAGCAGGCTGGCCACCTTTTCCTTGGAGAGGGGCACCGCCACCGAGCCGAAGGAGGCCATGTAGGGCTCGTCGACGAATATTATTGTGTTGGGCGATATTTTAGATAACTGCTTTTCCTGCCAGGCCGCCTTGAGCCTCAAAAATTTGGCCACGGCATCGCCGAGGACGTCGTCATACAGTATCGCCTTACCCTCGTTATCGGTGACGCTCAAGCCCCAGGTGAGGGGGCCGGTTATCTGCCCCTTGACCATCGGCGGCTTGAGTCCTTGAGAACCGAGAAAGGCGTGCAGCCCGGCGGCGTAGGCGGTGGTGGTGGGGTATTTATCGATGTCTTCCTCAAGGTAGGCGGTATAGAACTTTTCCAGCGCTTCGTCCAGGTCGGGGGTGCGGTCGAAGCGCAGCCGGTCACCGGTGAGCCTGACGCAGGGGAAGCCCTCGCTGAACTGGGCGTTCATGTTCTCCTTGAAGGAGCGGCGGGGCAATTGCGGCCAGGCGGGTATGTCCTTGAGGTAGCGGAGCACCTGGGCGCAGGCGGCGGCGGGGTCGGTGTGGGGCATGCTGCCGATGATGGTGGGCAGGCAGTTAAACTCAAAATCG
>Ga0315545_1000867_pt1 | contig 31294 bp, 31 predicted proteins | sample SalMarSW160210MG_FD_203096 | JGI IMG/M metagenome (GOLD analysis project Ga0315545, IMG submission 203096) | Salt marsh sediment microbial communities from the Plum Island Ecosystem LTER, Massachusetts, United States - Salt Marsh Sediment SW1602-10 ...
TTGTTCTCCTTGGCCAGCACAGCTAAAGTATATGTCCCTATCTTGTTGGCGCTATCGCCGTTGGCGGCAATGCGGTCGGCGCCGACGATGACGCAGTCCACCTCTCCCCGGCTCATAAAATAGCCCGCCATGGAGTCGGTGATGAGGGTGAAGGGGATTTTGAGCTCCTTAAGCTCCCAGGCGGTGAGGCGAGCGCCCTGGAGGAGGGGGCGGGTCTCGGTGGCGATGACCTTCAGCTTCTTGCCCTGCTCGTGCGCCTGCCGGATAACCCCCAAAGCGGTGCCGTAGCCGCCGGTGGCTAAAGGCCCGGTGTTGCAGTGGGTCAGCACCGTCGAGCCGTCTTCGATTAGCTCGGCGCCAATTTTACTCAATCTCAGGGTGGCTTCGGCTTCTTCCCTGTGTATGGCAATGGCTTCGTCAATCAGCGCCTTCTTTATACGCTCAACGTCTGCGCTCTTCTCAGCCACCTTCTCCATCCTCTCCAGAGCGCGGAAGAGGTTGCGGGCGGTGGGGCGGGTGGCGGCTAAAGTGAGGCTGACAACCTTGAGCTCACGCCTGAAAGTTTCGGCGTCCTGAGCCTTGATTCTAAGGGCTCCCAAAGCCATTCCGTAGCCTCCTGCTATGCCTATGGCGGGAGCACCCCGTATTTTCAATTCTGCGATGGCTGAGGCGATATCACGGTAGTCCTTTAGCTCCAGATATGCCTTTTTGCGGGGTAATTGGGTCTGGTCGAGGATTTTCAGGCGGTCGCCGAGCCATTCGATTGCTTTCATAGGCTAAATGTAGCCTAGCTTTGAGGTAATCGTCAAGGGGCGGGGGTTGGATTACGGGTTTTTGGGGGTTATGCCCACCTTCCCACCTTGTTGGCGAACGTGTGATTTTCCCACCCTGCCTTCGCCGAAGCGGCTACGCGCAGGCAGGCCAATGCCCACCCTATAAAGGTTAAACCTTTATAGATTCCTTGATTTTAGGTTACGCCTCCCCACCCCATTTTAAATCTTTTCCCGCCCGCCATCCTTTAATGTAGAAAGGGGGCAAAGCCCCCCTTAGAAACCCCCTATGGGTGGGGAAGAGTGCCCCAAGTTAAGGAGTTTACTCATTAGGGCGGGCTGGGTTGGGACGAAAAACCCACGTTCGCCATGGTGGGGTGGGGAGATTGCTTCGCTCCGCTCGCAATGACAGTATGAGGTGCCTTCCTCGCAATGACACCCCCCTTTCCTTGACAGTATCAGTCGGGGCAAAGTAAACTTTTTTATATGGCTGAGGCTTTGGCGGGCATCGAGAAGCTGAAAAGCATGGTCGGGGTGGGGTGGAAGCCCAGAGAATACACCATCGAAAGGGAGATGGTGCGGCGCTTTACCCGCGCCGTGGGTGACGCCAACCCCAAGTGGCGGGACGGCATGATTGCGCCGCCGACCTTTGTCCTGGGCATCGGCTTTGAGCAGTTCATCGACGACCTATTGGCTATTGTCGCCTTCAACACCGTGCTCATGGCCGGCACCGAGCTGGAATGCTATCAGCCCATAAAGACGGGCGATGTCATCACCGCCGTTTTCGCCATCACCAGCCTGCGCCAGCGCCAGGGCGAGAACGGCAAGATGGCTTTTCTGACCTTCGAGAACACCTGTAGAAATCAAAAGCGGGAGCTGGTGGCTAAATGCCGCCAGATGGTTATCGGCTACTAAAGATGCAAAAACAGCTTTCTTATAAGGACATCAATGTCGGCGACGAAATCACCCCGTTAATCAAGGAGCCGACCAAGAAACAGCTGGTGGTGTGGGCGGGGGCGGTGGGCGATTACACGCCCATCCACTACGACAAGGACTTCGCCCTGAGCCGCGGGCTTTCCGGGGTTATCGTCCAGGGGCAGCTGGTGGGGGCTTTCCTGGGGCAGATGCTGACCGACTGGATTGGAGAAAAGGGTGCGCTGCGTAAGCTGAGCTGCAGCTACAAGGGGATGAGCTACCCCGAGGAAAAGCTGAGCTGTAGGGGCGAGGTGACCAAGAAATATGACAAGGACGGCGAGCACTTTGTCGATTGCAAAATCTGGGCGGAAAACCCCAAGGGTGAGAAGACAGCTTCGGGCCGGGCGGTGGTTACGCTGCCGACCGGAGGCTGATAATTAGAACAGTAGCAAAGGAGGATTGAAAAATGACTGAAAGACTAAAGGGTAAAGTGGCTATCGTTACCGGCTCGGGGCAGGGCATCGGCCGGGCCATCGCCATTGCCCTGGCCAAGGAGGGGGCCAGGGTGGTGACCAACAACCGACGTCCCGGCAGCAAGGGCGGTGACGCCGAGACCGTGGTCAAGGAAATCGAAGCGATGGGTGGGGAGGGGATGCCCTTCTTCGGCAGCGTTAACGATTTCAATGATGCCGAGATGATAGTCAAGCTGGCCGTGGAGAAATTCGGCCGGCTGGATATACTGGTCAATAACGCCGGCGCCGACGCCCCGCGTATGGTCTGGAACATGAGCGAGGAGGAGTGGGACAGGTGCGTGGACTCTTTCCTTAAGGGTTCTTTCAACTGCACGCGCTTTGCCAGCGCCTTAATGAGGGAGCAGAAGTGGGGGAGGATTATCAATACCACCTCTACCGCCTGGCTGGGGACGGTGGGGCACTGTAACTACGGTGCCGCTAAGGCTGGAATCGTGGGCTTAACGCGGGCGGTGGCCCGGGAGGTGGGGCGCTACGGGATTACCTGTAACGCCTATGCCCCCACCGCCGCCACCCGCTTCACTTTAAGCGACGATATAGTGGCCGGTTTCAAAAAGCGGTATGAAGCGGGCTTGATGACCAAGAAGCGCTACGAGGAGCTGACCAACCCGCCCAAGCCGGAGACGGTGGGGCCCTTTATCGTTTACCTCTGCACCGAGGAGGCGGCTGACATAAACGGGCAGGTCTTCGACGTCACCGGCGGCAATATAGCCATCTACTCTGAGCCGGTGAAGAAGAAGTCAATCGTCAAAGAGAAGGGGATGTGGACGGTTGAGGAGCTAATCGAGCAGGTGCCCAGGGTCTTGCTGGAGGGTTACAAGAACCCGGCGCCGCCCAAGGCTGATTAATAGGGGTTGACTCATTTGAGTGTTAAAGAGGGGGGCGAAAGCCCCCCTCTTTTTATCGGGGAGTAAATATATCCCCACCCCGAGTCTTTCTTCCCACCCTGCCCGCCCAGAAACGTCTTTCAAAGGGGGGCTTCGCCCCCCTTGGTAACCCCCTAAAACGGGGGGTGGGGCGTAACCCCAGAAGGAATTCTAGAGGGAGAATCCTCTCTAAGGGTGGGTAGGGTGGGTCTGAATAACGTGCGCTGACAGAGCGGGGTGATTGGGTGGGGAGATTGCTTCGTCATTGCCTTCCTCGCAATGACATTATTTAGCCCTTGTGTTTCTGCCACTCGCCGCGGTGCAACTCCATGAGGATGAAGCTGTAGCCGTCCTTTTTGAGGTGGCCGTAGGGGGTAAAGCCGCACTTGGCAAAGCACTTCTGCGCCCGTTTGTTATTGACCAGCGTCTTTAAGTAAAGGCGGTTGAGCCTCGTCTCGCCGAAGACGTATTCGAGCAGGGCGGCCACGGCGGTGGTGCCGTAGCCCTGGTCCCAGTAGTCGCGGTCGCCGATCATAATGCCCAGCTCGGCTTCGCTCTTATCGTTATCAATGCCGTAGTAGGTGCAGTTGCCGATGTGTTTGCCTTCCCTGGTCTCGATGGCGAACTGGTGTCTGACGGTGGGTGGGTAGCGCAGGTCGCTGGTGTAGTCCGCCAGGTACTGGGGGAAGGTGGTGGTGGGGAGGGGGGCAGCGTCGAGCGCCGCCAGCTCGGCGTCGATGAGCCAGGCGTAGTCATCAGCGGCGTCGGCCAGTCTTTTTCCCCTGAGCTTAACCTTGTCGCCAGAAATCATAGCACTCTCAATATTCACATTCGGAAGGAGAGGGGGTCTTCGCCGGCTTCCAGCTCGTTGAGCGCTTCTTCTGCCGCCTGCCGGATTACCTGGCTGTCGTCGGTGAGGCAGCGCTCCAGGCTGTCTTTAGCCTCGGGGCCGCCGATCTTGCCCAGCGCCTGGATGGCGGCCAGCTGGACGTCGATATCGGGGTCGGTGGTAAGCTCGCTTAGGTAAGGGGCGGCCTCCTTCTCCCCCAGCTCGCCGCAGGCGTTGGCAGCTTCGTAGCGTATCTCGGCGTCGGCGCTGTTCAGCTCCTTTAGCAGAATGGGCAGCCAGCGCGGGTCGCAGTTCTTACCCATGGCGAAGATGGCGCTGGTCTTGAGCCTGGGCACGCCGCTCTGGTAAGCCCGGGCGATGGCCTTTTCCAGCTGGGGGAGGCTCAAGGGCGCCGCGGCTTCCAGGGCGCGGCGTTTGACCTCAGTGGTGCGGCTGGCATCTTCAATGACGCCGAGCAGGGCGCGACAGACCCTGGTCTTGTGTTTGGCGCGCAGCTTTTCCAGCTCGGCGAGCAGGGCGAACTTGCCCAGCGCGGTGGCTGCCGTCGCCTGGACTTTCTCCGAGCCGCCTTGCTCCAGCAGCTCGATGAGAGGGTCGATAAGGGTTGTTTCCTCGCTTTCCCAGAGGCCCTCGACGGCCTTGCTTTGCACCTCGGCGTCTTCGTCCTTGAGGCGGCGCTTGAAGATTTCGTCGAAGTCGAGCTCAAAGTTGTCCTCGGCCAGCTCGACGAGCCGATAGATAATCTGCCGCCGCCGTTTCGGCTCGATGGTTTGCCATGCCTTTTCAAAGAGGGCCAGCTCCGGCGCGTTGAGGTTAGACAGCTCCGCCAGCTTGGAGCTGAGCAGGGGCTTGGCGCTATCGACCAGGGTGGCAATGGCCTCTTCGACGGGCAGTGGCATACTAGTCCTCCTCTTCGTCTTCCTCTACGCCGTATTCCCAGATGGGACGGGTGAAATTATCAATGTATTCGCCCATCGCTTCGGCGGCGACCTGCTTGAGCCTGTCGGCGGCTTCGTGGGCAATCTGGGTGAGTTCGCCGATATCGACCTCTATATTCAGCATCCTGGTCAGTACCTGGAGCACCGCCAGGGCGGCTACCGGGTTCTGGATGCGGGTGGTGTGCACCGGTACCTCACCAAGGAGGCAGATGCCCTCGATGTTTCTCTCCTTGGTGACGCCCAAAAGCAGCCCGTTTAAGCCGGCAATCTGAAGGTTGCCTTTTTGCACCAGCTCGTATTTGTCCAGCTCCTGGGCCATGTGCGGGCTGGTAACCACGCCCCATACCCTTGGTTGCTCGGTGTGGTGGATTCGGCTCAGGGCGGCGGCGCAGGTGTAGATGCGCTTTACCTGGAACCTGGCGGCGACATCGAGGACGCAGTTGGCCAGCTCGTAGCCCTTGGTGATGGGTTGGTCTTCGCCGATGAAGAGTATGATATCGTTGCCCTCCGGGTTTTTCCAGTAGTAGAAGCGGCTCTGGGGGAATTGGGGTTCCTCAATGACGTTGTCCCGGGCGACCACGCCAGTGGCGTCGAAGAAATAGGAGGGTTCGATTTCGCCTAAGTCTTTGAAGTCGAGCTTTTTAAGCAGGTAGCTGGCGACTATCATCGAAACGTCGCCGATGCCGGGCCAGGAGGCGAGCATGACCGGGTTTTTGAGCTTGGGACGGGCGTATATTTTAATGATGTTTTTCATTTTTCTATTGGGGCTTCGCCCCTCTAACTACCCTTTGATAGTTTTGATTGAATCTGTCGAGTTTTATCTGTCCAATGCGGGTCAGCAATCCCTAATTCAATGCTCTTTTGATGTTCTTTTCCGGCTTCTTCTAGGATTAATTTGGCCTTTTCCCGATCGTTTTGTTCTGCGAGTATATCCGCTAATAACAGCCAGTCATCTTCAGTAGCTGTAGGAAATTCAAGTAATTTGATGCAACTTTCCTGTGCGTTGGGGAAATCTTTTGAAATGAGGTATGATTGTGTTACTTTCCTTAATCCTTCGGCAGCAAAAGCAAACCAAAGTGGTTCGGCATGTTCTTTGAGGAATTCCTTGTCCTGTAATTCAGCGGGAATTGCTTTGCTTATGAAGCGTAGTGCCTCCCTTCCATAGATGATTTCTTCTCCAATATCGATATACTCAAAAAACTTTGGCATTTTTTGGTAGGTCATTCTCATGTCATATAAGGATATAAATTCCATGTGGCCTCTTTTCTTTGTTTTAATCACACCCCTCTTAAATTCTCGATTATAGTATATTATCCTTGGAGTTCACGCTGGTATTCCTGAGCGGAGATCTTGTAGTGCCTCGCAAGCTTGCTAGCGATTGCTCCCATCTCGTCTAATATGCGGGCAAACGATTTATTGGCTGACATCATTTCGCTAGCTGTGGGAGCCTGATCGTCTCTTCCGCTTCGGAAAGCCTCTGTGGCAACACCATAAAGGCGCAGCAGGTTGAGTTGGTGTGGGTAAGATTCATTGAGTTTCGTCTGCAAATCCAGCATGAGCTTGCCTCCACTGTTGTCCTCCAAGATGGGCCAGAATCGAGGATTCGTAGTCTCTTTCTGAGCCTCTCCCACCACTGCAACGGCTGCGAACCGTGCTTTCTCAAATTCATCTGATTGCATACCCAAGGGTTGTTCGGCTATGGTCAGCCTCATTGCATCGGTTGCGCTGTCAATCCTTGCTATGGCGCGTGACCAATGACCGAGCAATTCGAGTACCTTGTGGCGTTCATTTGGGTCTATTTTGTGTCCGAACATGCCAGCTTTCCTCCCCCTACTTACTCGCCACCGACAGGCGGGGGCAGTAGATGGGTGGGGTGTTGAGCACACCGCCGACCCATTTAGCTTCGCTGCCGATAGCGCTAATCTCCTTGAGGAGTTTATAGACGTTGCCCGAGACCATGGTATCCTTTACCCTACCTACTATTTTACCACTTTCCACTTTATAACCTAATAGCACATTGCCGCTGAAGTCGCCGCCCAAGATATTGCCCTGCTCGGCGCCCATGAGCTGCTCGATGACCAGCCCTTCCTTGATATCGCCGACCATATCGTCAAAAGTGACCTCGCCGGCTTCTATGACCAGGGTGCTGGGGGAGGGGAGGGGTAAACCGCCGCCGCGGCTGGCGCTGCCCGTGCTCTTTGTCTTGGCTAGAGCCGCCGTCTGTAAATCATAGAGGAAGCTGGAAACCACGCCCTTCTCAATCAAGGGCGTGCGCTGGCTGGGGACGCCTTCGTCGTCGCAGGGGCGGCTGTGTGGGCGGTAGGCTATAGTCGGGTCGTCCGTAAGCGATAGTTTAGTATCAAAGAATCTTTCGCCTAATCGCTGGCCGATAGGCGAGGCTCCTTCGAGGACAGTCTTGCCGTTGAAAGCCGCCATCAGGGGAGGAATCAAAGCGCTGACGACGCCTTCGGGGGTGAAGATTGCGGGCAGCTGTCTGGTGGGCGCCGACGCCTGGTTCTTGGCCAGGTCCAGCTGCCTGAGCACGACCCTGGCAATCTCGCCGACGTCGGTCAGGGGGTGGCCGGAGCTCTGGCCCTCGCCGACGAAGAGCATGTCGGTGCCCCTGACCAGGTTGCCGACAATACCCATGCCGAAAACGCTCTTTTTATATTCAGCCTGCCCGCCGCGTGAGTTGATGAGCCTTAAGGCGATGGTCTCCTTCTCCACCATGGCCTCGCAGATAATCTCCGGCGTGTGCCCGGTAATGAGGGCGATGAGTTCCTTGCCCAGCTCAGCCATCTTTTCCACGGGGAAGGCCTCGACCTCAGGGTCGAAGGTATCAACGGGGGGATAGGGGGTGGTGGGGGGAAGCTCGAACCTGGCTCTGGTGCCAAATTTAGCCGTCTCCACCGCATTGTCCACCAGCTTCTGGCTGTCATTAACGTCGGTGGCGGTGGCGTAGCCGAGCCTGCCGTCCTTAATAATACGTAAGGCGACGCTGGTACTCTGCTTGCTCTGAATGTGCTTGAGGCGGTTGGCCTCGAACTGCACCGGTGTCTCCTCGGCGAAGAGGAGAAAGACCTCGGCGGCCTCGGCTACTTTTTGGGCTTTTTCCAGGATGCCTTCCACTAGCTGCCTCCCACCAGGCACTTACGGATTCTGATGTGGGGGCTGCCGTTGGAGACGGGGAGGGGGTACTGGCCGCCCTTGCCGCAGCCGCCGCCCTGGTTCATGTCCAGGTCGCCGCCGATGGCGTCAATGTTATTCAGCGTGGTGAAGACGTTGCCGCTGAGCACCACCGGCCTTAAAGTCTCGGCGAGCTTGCCGTTGCGTATCATGTAGGCTTCGCCGGCGGAGAAGGTGAACATCTCCATTGAGGTGGTGCCCCCGAACCAGTTCTTGGCGTAGACTCCCTCCTTGATGTCGGCGATGATATCGTCGAAAGAGCCTTTGACTGGTTCAATGTAGGTGTTGGTCATGCGCACGATGGGCGGGAATCTATAATTTATGGCGCGGGCGTTGCCGGTGGGCGGTTCGTTCATCTTGGCGGCAGTCTCCCGGGAGTGCAATCGACCCACCAGCTCGCCTTCCTTAATAAGATAGGTCTTGGTCGCCTTTACTCCTTCGTCGTCGTATTTGTAGCTGCCGCGCAGGTCTGGGACGGCGGCGCTGTCAATAATGTTAAGCTCCCTGCCGCCGAATTTCTTGCCCAGGACCATAATCTGGCGCAGGCGCTCGTTTTCGTAGATGTGGTCGGCTTCGGAGAGGTGGCCGAAGGCTTCGTGGACGAAGACGCCCGCCAGCACCGGGTCCAAGACGACGGTGTATTCGCCGCCCTTAGCCTGGGGGGCGGAGAGAAGCTCGACGGCCTTTTTGGCCGTCTCCTCAACCTGCTGGTGCAGTCCCGTGATAGCGCCGAAGTCGCCGCGGCTGCCCAGGCTTAAGCCCGCCTGCTGCACCTCGCCGTCACCGGCGGCCACAGCACTAATCCTGAGGGTGATGTCCGTCCTCGGCTGCTCGATATAGCTCCCCGCCGAGTTTATAAAGATAGTCCTTTTATAGCTGTCGCCGTAGGCGATAACCGAGGTCTGGAGGTGGGGGGTGCGCCAGATGAGTTCGTTGTATTCGTCGAGGAGTTTTTTCTTATCCGCCAGGGGTATGGTCAGGGGGACGTCCTTGCCGTTGGCTACGGTGTCGACGACTGTATCAATAGGCGCTAGTTTGCTCGCCTCTCTGCCAACGAGCTTCGCCTGATTAACGGTGCGCTCGATTCTATCAGGGAGGTCGTTGAGGTCGTTGAAGCTGACGAAGCCCCAGCCGCCTTTGCTCAGGGCGCGGATGTTGCCGCCGACGGCGGTGGACTGCCCCGCCGATTCCAGCTCTCTGCCTCGGTAGGTGATGTAGCTGTGCTGGCTTTCCTCAAGGCGGGCTTCGATGTAGTCGGCGCTTTGTTTCTGGAGCGCCTCGGCTAGCTGGCGGCTCACGGTCCCTATATCGGTCATGGTATAGACAGTTTACCATTGCCGCCAGCATAGCTGTCAATTTGTTTTTGTCTAGTCGTGGATGCGGATGAGATACCAGTTGCCGTCGGGTATATCCCGATAGATATCGCAGACCATGCCCTTGTTGGTCTTGACGCGGAAGTAGTGGCGGGACATCTCCCTGCCGAACAACTCCTCCTCGGTGCGCCACTTTTCGTAGACACGGGTGATACGCTGCTTGTCGCCGTTGCGGGCCAGGGTTAAGGGTGTCCCCTGTACGTTCACCGTGACCTTGAGTTCTTCCGGTTTTTCCAATATCTTAGCCAATGCTCCAGTCCCCCTTGACTATAGCTTGCGTAATACTCCGATTACCTTGCCCTGAATCTCGACGTCTTCAGGCGGGTAGTACATGGGCTCCATCTCTTTGTTGGCCGGTTGCAGGCGGATGCGACCGCCTTCGTGGTAGACCTGCTTCAGGGTTACCTCCTGCTCTACCTTGAGCCAGATGGCCGCCATCTCGCCCTCTTCCACGCTGCTCATCTGCTGGATAAGTACGATATCGCCGTCGCCGACGAGGGCGTCAATCATGGAAAAGCCCTTGACCCTGAGGGCGTAGATGCCCTTCTTGCCCCTAGTGACCTCGTCGGTTAGCTGCAGTGTTTCCTCGGGGACGGAGTTCCAGGTCTCGGCGGTGGGCACGGGTATGGGCTTGCCGGCGGCGATGGTGCCCAGCAGCGGCACCAGTGAGACGGCTTCCAGCTTGCGGTCGGTGAGCTGGATGCTGCGGAAGACCATCGGGTCGCGGCGGATATGCCCTTCGTCCTCAAGCTTGTTGAGGTGGTGCTGGACAACGGAGGGCGTGCTGATGTCACAGCCCTTGGCGATGTCCCTGACGGTGGGGGCGTAGCCCTTTTTGTCGAGAAACTGGCGGATGAAGTTTAAGATACGCTCTCTGGTGGGCGTAGCCATCGCTTTCTCCTTAAAACATTTGTATTAAAACAAGTGTATCATAGGGTTTGGGGTTTGTCAAGTGGAGGGGGGTGATTTTCACTGTCACCCTGAGCGGAGCGAAGGGTCTCTTGAGATTCTTCAGTCGCTTCGCTCCTTCAGAATGACAAAATGGGGGGATAAAGCCTCGCCCCACCTTGTTTAGCGCAGGTGTTGTTTGCCCACCCAATGCCCACCCTATAAAGGTTAAACCTTTATAGATTCCTTATTTTAGGTTACGCCTCCCCACCCCCCATTTTAGGGGTTTTGAAAGGGGGCTTTGCCCCCTTTCTACATTAAAAGGGTGGCGGGTGGGAAAAGATATAGAATCGGGGTGGGGTGGGAAGATAAGACGTTCGCTGACAGAGTGGGGACGTGGGTGGTCAAGGGGATTGCTTCGCTTCGCTCGCAATGACGGTAAAGTCTATGGTGAGGGTAAACACTAAAAAATTGACAGCCTGGCTATCTAGCGCTAAAATTGTTGAAGCCAACGATTTTCATTCCCGTCGTTGCCACCTGACCTTTAGGGACAGCCCGGTAGGGACTCTAGAAAGGGGACTATATTGACGCAGGTTGCCGAAGCCAAGCCAGCCGTTAATATCAACGAGGACTATTGCAGCCGCTGTTCTATCTGCGGCTCTCTTTGCCCCTACGACGCCATAACCAGAGACCACGAAAAAGATAAAATCATACTGGATATAGAGAAGTGCCAGGTCTGCGGTATCTGTGCCTCGGCCTGCCCGGCGCGGGCTATCGATACCATCTACTACGACCGCGAATCGCTGCTCAACTACCTGAGGAAGGTGAAGCCAAAATACAAGAGCGACACACTGGTGGTTATGTGCAAGGGCAGCGCCCCCGACTTCGGCCAGGTGGGTAAGCTCTTCGGGGTCAAAGACTTCTTGCCACTCTCCGTGCCCTGCGTCGGGCGCATCTCCGAGGAGCTGCTTTTGGAGATGATGGCAGAGGGGATGGAAAAGATTAACATCCTCGCCTGCGACGAGGACTACTGCCGCTTTCAGCGGGGCAGCCCGCTAACCAAGCGTCGCGTTATGGCCTTGAACTACATGCTGTCACAATTAGGCTACGGCCAGGACGCCATAACCATGAAGCACAACAGCCTAAAGGTGAAGGTGGACAAGGACCTATGTATCGCCTGCGGCAACTGCGTCTTCTACTGCCCCTACGATGCCCCTACGCTTTCCAGCGAGGGGGGGATAAGCTTTGACCTGGACGCCTGCCGCGGCTGTGGCTTATGTGTTGCCCTCTGCCCCGCCTTCGCCCTCGACCTGGAGAACTGGGAGAGGGATAGAATCTCAACCCTGCTGCCGGAGCTAATCGCCGAGATGGAGCCGCCTAAGATAATCGTCTTTCGCTGCCAGTGGGCGCTCTATCCGCCCTTGAACGGCGATGTCAGCCCCAACGTGCGCACCATCGAGCTGCCCTGCTCGGGGCGGGTTGAAGCCATCCATGTCCTGGAGGCTTTGCAGAACGGCGCCGACGGGGTTATAGTCATCGCCTGCTCCGAGGACGACTGCAAGCAGGAGGGGGTAAGCGCCAAGGCCGAGCACGTGGTGGCTAAAATCAAAGAGCAGCTGGAGCAACTCGGGCTAGGGGAGAGAATAGGCTTTAGCTCGGTATCGCCGCGCTATGAAGGAAAGGCGGAGGAGGCCATAAAGCAGTTCCGCCAGAAGATAGAAGCTATTGGTAAGAAGGGGAAGGCAAAATGATTGTAACCGTACTGAAGCCTCTGGACGAGATAGTGGAATCAATATCTCCCTACAAAAAGATATTAATCGCCGGCTGCGACGGCTGCACCCAGCCGCCGAGGGGGATGAGGGAAGCCAAGACCTTAAAGCAGCTGCTGGAACTGGCCGGCAAGCTCAAGAATAAGAAGTTCGAGTTCAAGCTGACCTCGGTGGTCAAGCAGTGCGATTCCGTGCTGACCAAATTGACGATAAAACCCTACGTTGAGGACATTGACGCCGTGCTCTCTCTCGCCTGTGGGGCGGGGCCTCAAACTGTTGCCGAGGTTTTTCCCGACCTGCCCGCTATTCCCGCCCAGAACTCCCACTTCGTCGGCATCGACGAGCGGGAAGAGGGTGCTATAATCGACAGCTGTTCTTCCTGCGGCGACTGCGTTTTGGCGCTGACCGGCGCCATCTGCCCGATTACGCGTTGCGCCAAGGGGCTGCTCAACGGCGCCTGCGGCGGGGCTAGAGAGGGCAAGTGCGAGCTCGACCCGGAGCGGGACTGCGCCTGGGAGCTTATCTACAAGCGCCTGGAGAGGCTGGGGCAGCTGGACAGGCTCAAGGAGTTCAGGCCGCCGCGCAACTACCAGAAGAAGGCCTGGAAGGTGGCGCCTTAAATCACCACCGACCTTAGCTCATCTACAAAACCATAGTCAATCCGCTATACCTCAATTGCACATAAGCGCCCCTAGCTGATATAATCAAACAGCTATGGTTCCCGCCAAGAAGCCTCAAGACGATAGCCAAAAACTGGAGACAATGCGCCACTCCGCCTCTCATGTTTTGGCGGAGGCGGTTCTTTCCATGTTCCCCGACGCCAAGTTCGGCATCGGGCCGGCCACTCAGGACGGCTTTTATTACGATTTCGAGCTGCCCCGCCCCCTGACCCCGGAAGACCTGCCCGTCATCGAGGCCAAGATGAAGGAGCTGGTCAAGGCCGACCTGCCTTTCAAGCGTGAGGAGCTGAGCAAGAAGGACGCTCGCTCTCTATTTGCCAAGCAGCCCTACAAGCTGGAGCTAATCGAGGAGATAGAAGACGAGAAGGTGGGTGTATATCGGCAGGGCTCTTTCGTTGACCTTTGTCGGGGACCACACGTTGCCTCCACCGGCGAGATTAAAGCCTTCAAGCTGGTGAGCATCGCCGGGGCTTACTGGCGGGGGGACGAGCATAACCCAATGCTGCAGCGTGTCTACGGCGTCGCCTTCGAGACTGAGAAGGCCCTGGACGAATACCTCAAAAAGCTGGAGGAGGCGGCGCGGCGCGACCACCGCAAGCTGGGCAAGGAGTTGGACCTCTTCAGCATCCATGAAGAGGCGGGGCCCGGTTTAGTCCACTGGCACCCCAAGGGCTCGACGATACGGCGCGTCATTGAGGACTTCTGGAAAGACGAGCACCTCAAGCGGGGCTACGAATTACTCTATACCCCACACATCGGCAAGCTCGACCTCTGGAAGAAGAGCGGACACTGGGACTTCTACCGCGAGAATATGTACGACCCCATAAACGTCGAGGGGCAGGAATACATAATCAAGCCGATGAACTGCATCGGGCACATCCTTATTTATAAGACCAGCCAGCGCAGCTACCGCGAGCTGCCCCTGCGCTATGCCGAGCTGGGCACGGTCTATCGCTACGAGCGCTCCGGTGTCCTGCACGGTCTATCCAGAGTACGTGGCTTTACCCAGGACGATGCCCACATCTTCTGCCGCTTCGACCAGCTGGAGGACGAGGTGGTCGGTGTGCTCGACCTGGCCCTTTTTATGGTGGATACCTTCGGCTTCAGCAATTACAGTGTTTATCTCTCTACACGGCCCGAAAAATACGCCGGCGATACCAAAATCTGGGAGCAAGCCACCGATACCCTGGCCAAGGCTCTTGATCGTCAAAAGCTAGCCTACGAAATTGACCCCGGCGAGGGGGTCTTCTACGGGCCCAAGATTGATATAAAGTTCGAGGATGCGGTGGGGCGGGGCTGGCAGGGGCCGACGATACAGGTGGACTTTAACCTGCCGGCGCGCTTCGACGTCAACTATATCGGCGAGGACGGGCAGGAGCACATGGTGGCCATGGTGCACCGCACCGTGCTGGGGAGCATGGAGCGCTTCCTGGCATCCTTAATCGAGCACTACGGTGGTGCCTTCCCCGTCTGGCTGGCGCCGGTGCAGGCGGTGGTGATACCCATCGCCGACCGCCACCTGGAATACGCCCGCAAGCTGGAGGCCGAGCTTAAAAAGGAGGGGATAAGGGGGGAGGTGGACGCTCGCTCGGAGACAGTCAACATGAAGATACGGCAGGCACAGCTGGAGAAGGTGCCCTATATGCTCGTCGTCGGGGACAGGGAAGTCGCTGACGGCACCGTTTCCATCCGCCTGCGCAGCGGTGAGCAGGCCAACGCCCAGCCCTTTGCTGACTTCAAGAGGAAGCTAAAGGGGGTTATCGCCCGCCGCAGCCTGGAGCTGAAGCTCTAAAACTTGACTAGCGCAGGCTGTTATGCTATAGTTTTTGCCCATAAACCTTTAAGGTTGCGGGAGGTAAACAGGACATAGTTAAACCGCTACGGGTTAACCAGGGCATCAGAGCCAGGGAGGTACGCCTGGTGGGGGAGAAGGGCGAGCAGTTGGGGATTATGCCTATAAACCAGGCGCTGGAGATGGCGAGGAGGCAAGACCTTGACCTGGTTGAGGTAGCCCCGACCGCAACACCACCGGTCTGTCGCCTGCTCGACTACGGCAAGTACAAGTACGAACAGTCCAAGAAAGAGCGTGAGCAGCGGAAGAGCCAGAAGGTTTCCCTGCTGCGCGAGGTCAGGCTGCGACCCAAGATTGACCACCACGACTTTGAGTCCAAGACTAGGTCGGTGCGGAAGCTGCTTGGGGAGGGCGATAAGGTTAAGGTGACGGTGCGCTTCCGGGGGCGGGAAATCACCCACCCCGAAATCGGCTGGAATCTTTTACAAAGAATGACGGAATCATTGCAGGGGGTGGCGGCTATCGCCCGCCAGCCGGTGATTGAGGGGCGGAATATGACCGTAATCCTGGCGCCGTTATCTGCCCAGAAAGCGAAAACGACCGAGAAGAGCGAGGTAGCCACCAAAGAGGCAGTAAAGGGGACTTAAATAATTGCCCAAAATAAAAACCCATAAGGGAGCCAAGAGCCGCTTCCACATCACGGGTAGCGGCAAAATTATGCGAGTCAAGGGCGGTAAGAGCCATTTCCGCCGCCGCAAGCCCAAGCGGGTGCGCCGTCTCTTTGACGACACCATACCGCTGCATCCTGTTGACCGGCAGCGGATAAGGCGGCTTTTGCCCTACGGTGTGAAGTAGATAGGGGGATATTTTGCGCATCAAGCGAGGGGTAACCAGCCACAGACGACATAAGAAAGTCTTAGCTATGACCAAGGGGCATAGGGCCACCCGCCACTCCCTTTACAAGCGGGCTAAGGAGTCTATGCTCCACGCGCTGAGCTACGCCTACGCCCACCGCCGCGAGCGCAAGGGCGATATGAGGCGGCTCTGGATTCTGCGGGTCAGCGCCGCCAGCCGGGCGCAGGGGCTTAACTACGGGCAGTTCATCTACGGCTTGAAGCAGGCGGGGGTGGAGGTCAACCGCAAGGTCCTGGCCGATATGGCGGTGAGGGAGCCGGAGGCTTTTGCCAACCTGGTGACGGTGGCGAAGGGGAAGGTCAAAGAGTAAAGGGTCTTATCGGTGATTTTGAGAGGGGCTAAGCCCCTCTTTTTTGTTATCCTCACCCCACCACCCCACTCTGTTAGCGTACGTAATGTCTTCCCACCCAATACCCGCCATATAAGGGTGGTACCTCTTATATATTCCCCTTTAAGGGTAACGCCTCTCCCCGGTTTCCCCCTTTAGTAAAGGGGGATTTTCCCAAATTGGGGGTTTGAAAGGGGGCGAAGCCCCCTTTCTACATTAAAGGGCGGTGGGTGGGCCTGCCCGCCGCACAAGGCTTTGGCAGGCGGGAATAGATAAAAATTGGGGTGGAGATTGCTTCGCTTCGCTCGCAATGACAGATACTGGATTCCCGCCTTCGCGGGAATGACGGAAAGTGCTGCCTTTCTCGCAATGACATTTTTATTCACTCCTTGACCCCTCTATAGCCGATAACCTATAATCCAAGACAGCCATGATAAGCGAGCTTGAGCAACTTATATCCAGTGCCCTCATGGAACTGGAGACAATCACCAAAGACGAAGAGCTTGAGGCCTGGCGGGTGCGCTACCTGGGCAGGAAGAGCCAAATAACGACTGCCCTGCGCGGGCTGGCCAAGCTGCCTGTGGAGGAGAGGAAAAAGATGGGGGCGCTAGCCAACCGTATTAAGGCCGAGCTGGAGAACAGCTACCAGCAGAAGATTCAACTGCTCCGCGAGGACCAGCTGGCGGGCGCCGTCGGCGTTGAAGTACCCGATATCACCTTGCCCGGGCGTCTTATACCCGCGGGACGCTTGCACCCCATCACCCAGACTATTCAGGAGATTCACGAAATCTTCGTTTCCATGGGCTTTCAGGTGATGGAGACGCCCGAGGTGGAATGGAACTACTATAACTTCGAGGCTTTGAACATACCCCAGCACCACCCCGCCCGCGACAGCATGGCTACGCTCTGGGTGGACTATAGGAATGAGAAGGGCGAAAGGAACATGCTGCTGCGCACCCACAACACGGCGGGGGATATCCGGGCCATGGAAACAATGAAGCCGCCGATTCGGGTGGTGACCACGGGCAAGGTCTATCGCTACGAGGCCAGCGACGCCACCCACGTGCCCATGTTCTACCAGATTGACGGCTTCACCGTTGACAAGAGCATGACCATGGCTGAATTAAAGGGAACGCTCTACGAGTTCGCCCGCCGCTTCTTCGGCGAGGAAAGAAAGGTTCGCTTCCGCTGTGACTACTTTCCCTTCGTCGAGCCGGGGGTGGAGATGGCCATCGAATGCGGCGTCTGCGGCGGCAAGGGCTGCCGCTTGTGCGGCGACAGCGGCTGGATTGAGATACTGGGGGCGGGGATGACGCACCCCTGGGTGCTGGAGAGGGGGGGCTTAGACCCCAAGGTCTATTCCAGTTATGCCTTCGGCATGGGCATAGATAGATTGCCCATGCTGCGCTACGGCATTGACGATATAAGGCTTTTCTACGGCAGCGACCTTAGATTTTTGAGGCAGTTCTAAATGAAGGTTTCACTAGGCTGGCTTAAAGACTACGTGGACATAAAACTGCCTGTTGACGAGCTTGCCCGCAGGCTGACCATGGCCGGCACCGAGGTCAAGGGCTGGCAGGCTATCGGCGGCTGGGAGCACGTTTTTATCGGGCAGATTAAGGCCATCAACCCCCACCCCAACGCCGACCGCCTCACCCTGCCGACGGTAGACCTGGGCACGGAGGAGCAGACCGTGGTCTGCGGGGCGCCCAATCTAAAGCTGGGGGATAAGGTGGTTTTTGCCCGCGTTGGCGCCAAGCTTATCGACGGTCATACCGGGGAGCCCTTAACTCTGAAGGCGGCTAAGATTCGGGGGGTGGTCTCGGAGGGGATGGTCTGCTCGGAAAAAGAGCTCGGCATCTCCGACAGCCATGAGGGAATCATGGTATTGCCCGCCGAGGCACCGGTGGGAACAGCGCTGGCTGACTACATGGGCGATTTTATCCTCGACCTGGATATAACCCCCAACCGCCCCGATTGCCTCTCCGTTATCGGTATTGCCCGCGAAATCGCCGCCTTAACCGGACAGAAGGTGCGACTGCCCAAAGACGACTACGCTGAGTCCACCACGACCATAGATAGCCAGGTAGCGGTGGAGATTGCCGACCCCGACCTCTGCCCGCGATATAGCGCCAGCCTGGTGAAGGGGATAAAGATAGGCACTTCGCCGCCCTGGATGCAGCAGAGGCTCATCGCCGCGGGGATGCGCCCCATCAGCAATATCGTCGATATCACCAACTACGTCATGCTGGAATACGGCGAGCCGCTGCACGCCTTCGACTACAACCAGATTAGGGGTAAGAAGATTATCGTCCGCCGCGCTAAAAAGGGCGAGGTCATGGTTACGTTGGATGGGAACAAGCGGGCGCTTTTGCCCGACATGCTGGTCATCGCCGACACCGAGCGGGCGGTGGCGCTGGCGGGGGTGATGGGTGGCTATGACAGCGAGGTCACCGAGGATACCACCAACATATTCCTGGAGGCGGCCAGCTTCAACCCGGCCAGCATCTACGAGACGGGCCACAGCCTGGGGCTGCCCAGCGAGGCCCGCCTGCGCTTCGAGCGGGGGATTAGTGCAGGGGTGACCATTCCGGCGCTGAGAAGGGCGACACAGCTACTGGTGAAAATCGGCGGCGGCCAGGCCGCTAAGGGCTTCATCGATAACTATCCCGGGAAAGAGAAAGCGGCGTCTGTCCGACTACGTGCCAGCGAGTCAAAGAGACTGCTGGGCGTCGATTTCACTATCAAGCAGATGAAGGATACGCTGCTGGCTTTAGGCTTCGAGGTCAAGGCCGGTGCTTCAAATGCCGAATTGCTGGCTACCGTCCCTTACTGGCGCAGCGATATCAGCCTTGAGGAAGACCTTATCGAGGAGGTCGCCCGCGTTATCGGCTATGATGAGATACCGGTTACCATGCTCAGCCAGCCATTGCCACTCCAAGATCCTTCGCCCATGCTAAAGCTCAAGCCGCAGCTAAGCCAAATCCTGGCCGACTACGGCTTCCAGGAGGTCATCACCTTTTCCATGATGGGAGGGGAAGCCTTGGCTAAGCTCTCTACCCACGCCCAATCGTCGGAACTGGTGCGACTGGCCAACCCCATGACCGCCGAGCAGGAGTATATGCGCCCGACGTTGCGGGCTAACCTCCTCTCCGCCCTGAAAACCAATCTCAGGCACGAGGAAAACGGCGTCAGGCTCTTCGAATTAGGCAGAGTCTATTTACGTCGCAAGGACGATTTGCCCAACGAGCTGGAGATATTGTGTGGTGTGATGGCGGGGCCCAGGTTCGAGCCTTCCTGGCGGAGTGGTAACGAGGCGCTCGATTTCTACGATGCCAAGGGTATAATCGAGGGGCTTTTCGGGCAGCTCGGCGTGGAATTCAGCTTCGAGGCGGGCTCGGACGAGAGCCTGCACCCCTTTAAGCAGGCGGCTATTATCGTTGGGGGGAAGAGGCTGGGGGTGGTCGGCGAGCTTCATCCCAAGGTCGCCGACGCCTTTGAGATTGCTGATGAGGTCTATCTCTTTGAGCTCGATTTGACGACGCTCTTGCCTTTCACCCTGGAGCATAGGATGTTCCAGCCGATCTCGCGCTTTCCGGCCGTGGTCAGGGACATGGCGCTGGTGGTGGATAGTGGCGTGACCAATGCCCAGGTACAAAAGATTATGCGGGGCTTTCCACTGGTGACCGAGGTCAGTCTTTTCGACCTCTACAGCGGGGAGCAGCTGCCGGCGGGTAAAAAGTCTTTAGCCTACCGCATCAGCTACCAGTCGCCGGAGCACACGCTGACCGACGACGAGGTCAACAAGGTTCAGCAACAGATTCTGGATAAGCTGGCTAAAGAGCTGGGGGCGACGCTGCGTCAATAAAGCAGCTTGGTGTAAATAGCTATTTTTCAGGTTTGGCGACACTTCTCGGGTTATTTGGTCTGGCGAGGATAGTTCACTTCTATTCAAGTTTTTCATTTATACTTTGTGCTGTACTAGTGGCTTTCTTTTTCCCAACTGCAATGAACTCGTCCTTTATATGCTCAGCCAAGCACTTCTGGCGGATTTCTAAGCTCTCTTTTTCTTGTGGCTTGGCAGCAATGCAAATAGATATCCCATCCGGGTGTTCTACAAGCATTGCTTTTATGTGCGATGGCATACTTAACCCTTCTGGTGTTTGTTGAACAAAAGATAAAGACGAGAAGAAAGTCAGTGCGGAGTCCTTGTCCTTGAAAGTGATATTGTGGATAAGGACTTCTCCAAAATCTCTTATTACCATTGCCAGAAATGACTTGATATCATCTGGGTTACCCATTTGTTCACCTCTCTTCTACTCTCTATATTCGGAATAGCTGGAGGTACCGCTATTCTGCCCGCGATTGTAACCGCTGTCAACCCCCAATTCTTTGGAGGGGGCTAACTCACAGGGAGATATATAAGGGGTACCACCCTTGTAGGGTGGGTATTGGGTGGGACAACAATACGTCTGTTAACAAGGGAGGTGTGGTTGGTGGTCAAGTAGATTGCTTCGCTCGCAAGGGCAAATACTGGATTCCCGCCTTCGCGGGAATGACGGAAAGAAAGCAATGATTGTTTCGTCAAAGGGGTGGGTAATCCTTTATCTTAATATGATTGCCAGCGAGATGTAGGCGCCCGTTATCGGGATAACCAGCTATGCGCCGGTAGTTTAAGGGGGTCTATCCGCTATCTCCTCCAGCTTTTCCTCTATGAACATCTCCGCTTTCAGCAGGTCTTTTTCATTAGGCCTGTCCCGTATATCCCCGTGAAACGTCCTGGGTGTTGGGTCATCAATATATTTCCCCGGACAGCAGAAACGCCCGATACACTGGAATCTCAGGTGTTCTATTTCCAGCGCCAGCAGTTGCAGGGCTGGCTCAGCTTCTTTAGGGCCAAATTCATAGCCGGAGTAGGTAACAAAAACAATCGCCTTTTTGGAATCAGGCCCAAGCACTATTTTCCGGTGCAGCTTCAGGACTCGCGGATCTTTGGTAGGCGGAAGAGCCTTGGGCACTGGCCCTTTAAGGTAAGTGATGGCTTCACCCCGGTCTCTATGGGGTATTCTGGGGTCTATATCGTATATCTGATTTCTTATTAGGGTTAGTATTTCGCTGTAGGGGAGGTGTAATATGACCCCGGAGCCTACACACAAGAAATCGTAGTTAGCAAGGTCAAAGGGAGGGTTCAAAATATCCTCCGCTCTTCGGCGGACCCTAAACATATCGCATTCCCAGCCGTTCTTTTCGAAGGTGCTCTTAAATCTTTCGGCTACCTTTTCGGTATGCCCCGTGTACGATGTGTAAAGAATCAAGCATTTCTTAGCCATTTCTCTCCTTTCTTCTGTAACAGCTGGCTCCCTGATTCTAATTCTTCAGTCGGGAATCAAAGGAGGATGGACAAACTAATCAGAAATAAGCGCTTTTAATTTTTTGGCTATCCCCTCTAGCGGCAGGAGCTGTGCTTCTTTCTCCGAGCGTTTTTTGAGCTCGACGCTCTTTTTCTCTAAAGTCCTGGGGCTGACGGTGAGCCGCAACGGTATCCCCAGCAGGTCGGCGTCGTTGAACTTGACCCCGGGCGATTCCTGGCGGTCGTCGAAGAGGACTTCAAAGCCTTCCGCTTCAAGCTCGGCGTAGAGCTTTTCGGCGACCTCGGCTACTTTGGTGTTCTCTTTATAAAGCGGGCAGAGATAGAGCCGGTAGGGAGCTAGGGTAGGGGGCCAGATGATGCCCTTTTCGTCGTGGTGTTGCTCGATGACGGCCGCCATCAAACGGCTCAAGCCCAGCCCGTAGCAGCCCATGACCAGAGGACGTGACTCGCCCTTTTCGTCAATGAAGGAGGCGTCGAACTTCTCACTATAGGTGGTGCCCAGCTTGAAGATGTGCCCGACCTCGATGCCACGGGTAGAGGAAAGCTCACCGCCGCACTGGGGGCATTTGTCTCCGGGACGAGCCTGGGCGATATCGGCGACGATGTCCGCCTTAAAATCGCGGGGGTAGTTGACGTTCTTGAGATGGGTATCGGGCTTGTTGCCGCCGGCAACGAAATTAGTGCCCGAATTTACCGAGTCGTCGGCAATGACCTTAAAGCCCTTCAATCCCACCGGCGAGGCCGCACCGGCGACGATACCGGCCTCAATGACCTCGGCCTCGCTGGCCATACGCAGCTCGCCCGCCTTGAGCTGGTTGTTCAGCTTTACCTCGTTGACGTCGAGGTCGCCGCGAATGACGACGAAGACGAGCTTGCCGTCGGCGATGTAAAACACCGCCTTCAGGGTGTGGCTCCGGGGTATCTTGAGGAAAGCGGCGACCTCTTCAATGGAGCCGGCGCCAGGGGTGGCCACTTCCCCAATAGCTAAGGGCTTACCGTTGTCTATTTTTTCCTTAACGCTCACTGCTTTTTCGGCGTTGGCAGCATAGTTGCAGCCGGGGCAGTGGATAATCTCATCCTCGCCGTCTTCGGCGACCACCATGAACTCGCGGGAGTCCTTGCCGCCGATGGCCCCGCTGTCGGCTTCGACCAGCATGGTGGGCAGCCCGTAGCGCTCAAAGATTTTGCGGTAGGCCTGGTCCATCTTCTGGTAGCTGATGTCCAGCCCGGCCTCATCGGCGTCAAAGCTGTAGAGGTCTTTCATGAGAAACTCGCGCACCCTTATTAAGCCGCCGCGGGGGCGGGGCTCGTCTCGGAACTTGACCTGAATCTGGTAGAGGAGGAGGGGCAGGTCGCGGTAGCTCTGCACGTTATATTTAGCCAGCTCGGTGATGACCTCTTCGTGGGTGGGGCCTAAAGCCAGCTTCCTTTCCCGGCGGTCGGAGAGGACGAAGAGCACCTTGCCCAGCGCCCGGTCGCGACCGGACTGCTGCCACATCTCGAAGGGCTGCAATACGGGCAGGTTGACCTCCTGTCCGCCGGCTTTGTCCATCTCGTCGCGGGTGATATTTTCTATTTTCTTAAGCACCCGCCAGCCCAAAGGCAGGTAGGAATAGACACCGGCGGCCAGTTGCTGTATCATGCCGGCTCTGAGTAATAGCTGGTGGCTGGCCGTTTCCGCCTCGGCGGGCAATTCTCTTTGGGTCTTACCGAATAGCTTTGATAGGCGCATAGCTTTACCAGTTCGTAATCAGTTTTCCTTCCTTGTCTCTCATGTTTCCGGTAACGGCAATGATAAAGTCGATGAGAGCCCAGATGCCTAAGCCCCCCAGAGTGAAGAGCATTAGAATGGCTGTCCCATACTTCTCCAGGTAGAAGCGGTGGATGCCGAGCTGGCCGAGAAACCAGGCAAGCAGGGTGACGGCCAGCCTCGATTTTTCGGAGACGTTACTATCCAGCGTTTTTACGCCCAGCTTGGCCCCGCATTTGGTGCAAAACTCGGCCAGTGGGCTGGTCTTGGCCCCGCAGGCGTGGCAAAAGCTACTGCCGACTAGAGGCTTGGCGCCACAGCCGAGGCAGATTTCGGGCACGCCGATAAGCTCCTTGCCACAGTTTCGGCAAAACATGAATAGCCTCCTTTTTAGTATCAGTCCATGCTGAAGGGCGGGTATTTATCGGTCAGCAAGTAGTAGTAGCCGTTGACCCTCGTTGACCAGCGAAAATAGCCGGAAACGAAGTCAAATAACCCCTTGGGGTAGCGGCCCGTGAAGAGAATCGCCCACCAGGAGATAAAGATGACGACGCCGGCGACTATGCCCAAAAAATAGAGGACGATGGCCTGGGGTATGACCAGGAAGTAGCGGAAAAAGGTGGACAGTCGGGATAGTTTATCGGGAAACTTAACGTCGAGGGTTATCGGATATTTTGCCATTTTAGCTTGCCTCCTTTGGCTCGGCTTTCTCTAAATTCCCTACCCATTAAATCATATCGGGCGGCTTTATTCTAGCCTCTAGCGGGTCATTTTTTAGATTCTTCGGTCGCTTAGCTTCCTCAGAATGACCCCCCTCTTCCTATCGGGTCATTTTGCGGACAAAGGTTATCAGGAAGAGGGCGATGGTGAAGACGCCGATAAACGACTCAAAGGCGCCGATGCCCTTGGTCAGGGCCTCGCTTGCTTCCAGCCAGCTGCCGTAGCCCATGGAGGTGAAGGACATGGCGCTGAAGGCCAGGGAGTTGCCGAAGGCGTCCAGTTGCCAGTCGGCGCCGATGAGAAAATATATGATGCCCAGGCCGACGATGACCGAAGCCGCCCAGACGATAGCCCTCAGCGGCCTTTCACCGTAGCCGCAGGTGAAGGAGACGAACAACGACCACAGCTTGTGGGCGGGGTTGAGGTGCCACTTGAGCGCCTTTCTCTTGGCCGTCATCTCGCGGAAGAAGAACTCGCCGGCCAGGTCATACATGCCCCGTTCGTTGTGCCAGAGCTTTAGATTGCGGTAGACGCTGGCGGCTTCCTTGATTAACTCCTGCTTTATATTCTCGTCCTCCTCCTCTTTGTGCAAGAGCTCTTCACCCAATATTTGCCCGGAACCCCAGTTTACCCCTTCTACGTCGGCCTGAAAGAGGTCGGCGCCGTAGAGGCGGGCGCCTTCCAGGTCGGCTTTGGTGAGGTCGGTCTCGGGGCCGCGCAGGTTGGCGTAGTTGAGGTTGGCCTTCTGGAGGTGTGCCCGATGCAGGTTGGCCCCGCGCATATCGGTGCGCTCCAGGTTAGCCCTTTTCAGCTGGGTGTTGACCAATCTGGCTCCCGTCAGGTCGGCGTCTTCCAGAAAAGCCTCCTCCAGGTGGGCACCGCTCAGGTTGGCGCCTTCCAGGTGCGCCCGCATCAGGTAGGCCTTTTTGAGCTGGGCGCCGGAGAGGTCGGCCCAGTCGAGGTGGGCTTCTTCAAGCTCGGCACCATCTAGCTGGGCGTCGGGCAGGCTTGCTTTGCCCAGGTTGGCTTTCAATAACCCCGCTTTTTTGAGCTGTGCCTTGGCTAGCTTGGCTCCCTCCAGGTGGGCGCCCTGCAAATCGATTCCGTCGGCGTCGGCGCCGGAGAGGTCGGCGCCCTCAAGGTGGGCACCGCGCAGTATGGCCCTTTCCAGTTGAGCGCCGGAGAGGTTAGTGCCTTCCAGGTGGGCGTACCACAAAGAGGCTTCGTTGAGGTGGATGCCGGAGAGGTTGAGCCCACTCAGGTCAACGTTTTCTTCAAATTCCCGCCGGGAGAGGTCCAGGCCCTCAGCCTTGCCGTGCCTCTTTATCATTGCCAGCACTTCTTTGCGGGTCAGGGGTTTTGCTTTAGCCATAGCCGTGCCTCCTTATTCCTCGATGGTCGGTTTTTTCTTATCTTTTCGTTTGAAGGGCCAAAGTCTTTTCCACCACTTCTTTTCGTGGTGCTTTTTAGTTTTCCTTTGTTCTGTCTTCCACGCATCCTCTCTTTGCTTTTTGATGTCTTTTGGCTTTCTTGGCTTGATGTTTCCCTTTTGTAGCTCAGTGAATACTAGTTCTTTATCTTTTTCACCTATTTGATAAAACGTTACCTCTATTTTATTCCTGTAGTAGTGGTCTAAGGAAAGCCTGGCAAAGGCTTCGTAGTTCTCAGCGCAATACCCGCGCTCTCTACGGATTTGCTTGACGTATTGGTGAAGTTGATACCAGCATCGTATGCTGGCAGTCCCGGCATAAGCTTCTATTGCTAGCTTTTTATCAATAATCCCCATGTCTACAAGTCCGCCCAACAACTCAAACCTGTCAGTTACGTAGTTGATGTCTTCTTTAACTTTCTTTGACAAGCGTTTGCCGCTTCCTATTGATTTGAGTTTGTAGATATCGCGGATTATCTTCAAGGTCTTTTCACTGCGTAATTCCGTGAACAACTGTACCGCGAGTTGGGCATTCGTACTTTTTTGTGCCTGCTTTATTTGACGATAAGCAAGGAAGACGCTTCCGGCTAGTATCCAAGTGCCTAACGCGATCATAACTTGCCAAACAGCGCTATCTAACAGCCATGGCGTCCCCATAGTCTTAAAGACAAAAAAGACTACAATCATGGTCGCCAGCCAAACTGCCATAATTGATGTGAGGCTTCTCATCTTTCGTAACCCATAGCTAAAACCTCCCCACCTCCCCCATTAAAACCTTGATGAAGTCCTTCTCCTTTATGGTCTTAACCTTCTTGCCCTTCTTGAAAAGAACGGCTCGGCCCTTGCCGCAGGCGATGCCGATATCGGCGTCTTTGGCTTCACCGGGGCCGTTGACGATACAGCCCATTACGGCCACCTTTATCGGTTTGTCAACCTTCAAAAGCTCCTTTTCCACCTCTGCGGCTAATTTTACTATATCAACCTCGGCGCGACCACAGGAGGGGCAGCTGACCAGTATGGGGCCGTGCTGGCGCAAATTCAAGCTCTTCAGGATTTCGTAGGCGGCGATGACCTCTTCGCGGGGGTGGGCGCTCAGAGAGACGCGGATGGTGTCGCCGATGCCCTCGTATAAAAGGGTGCTGATGCCCGCCGTGCTGCGGATGATGCCGGTGCGGGGTGGGCCCGACTCGGTGACGCCGATATGCAATGGGTAGGGAATCTTCTGGGCGATGCTGCGATAAGCCTCAATAGTCGTGGGGACATCAAAAGCCTTGACCGAGACCTTGATAAGCTCAAAGTCGAGCTCTTCCAGCATCTTTATTTGCGCCAGCGCCGCCTCAACCATCCGCTCTGAAACCGATAGTTTGGGGTTTTTGGGCTTGGGCAGGCTGCCGGCGTTAACACCAACACGGATGGGGACATTCCTCTCCTTGGCGGCGTTGGCTATTTCTTTAACCTTATCGCGCTGGCTAATGTTACCGGGGTTAAGTCGCAAACCATCGCAGCCCGACTCCAATGCCGCCAGCGCCAGACGGTGGTCGAAGTGAATATCGGCGATAAGAGGTATAGAGACCTTCTTTTTGATGGCTCTTATGGCTTCGGCGGCTTCGTTATCGGGGACGGCTACGCGAACGATTTCGCAGCCGCAGCCCTTAAGCTCCTTAATCTGCTCTACAGTCGCCCTAACATCGGCGGTGTTGGTCTTGGTCATGGACTGCACCACGATGGGGGCGCCGCCACCGACGGTGACATCGCCGATTCTAACCGGCTTTGAGATTCGTCTCGGTTTCATGGTATCGCTTGCCTCTTTATGGGCCTAGAGATTGCTTCGTCGTTACGCTCCTCACAATGACGTACTTGTTTTACTGTCACCCTGAGCGTAGCGAAGGGTCTCTCTTGAGATTCTTCAGTCGCTTCACTCCCTCAGAATGACAGCCTAGGCTACGCTCCTCACAATGACGGAATGTATTATTCAATCTAGCAGGCTCCCTCCGCCTATCCAGCGAATAATATCCTGGTAGGTAATGAGCACGAGCAAGCCTAATAATAGCATAAACCCGATGGAGTGCACGATGCCCTCCGTCCTGGGGGAGACGCGCTTGCCCCGCCGAATCCACTCCAGCAGGACGAATACAATCCGGCCCCCGTCCAGGGCGGGGAAGGGTATGAGCTGGGTTATGGCCAGGGCGATGCTGATGAAGGCCGTCAGCTCCAGCACCGGGCTTATCCCGCTTTGAGCTATCTCTCCCGTAATCTGGACGATGCCTACCGGTCCCGCCGGCTCGAAAGGTATGGTGCCCATAATCAGGCCGATGATGCCGTTCTTGTAGAGCACCAGAGCCTCGATGCACGAGCGCGCCCCGATGGGTATTGCCTCCCAGGGGGGGAGGCTTTCGCTGACGATAACGGCGTCTTCGGTTTTGTACAGTATCCCGATGGCTCCCTCGCCTTCGGGTGGGCGCCAGCGGGGGGTAAGAGCGACGGTCTCGGTGGTGGCGTCGATATGTTCTACGGACAGTGTAATCTCCTTGCCCAGATTGAGTTGGACATAGCGGCTGATGTCGCCGCCGTTCTTTAGCTCGTGGTCGTTGACGCTGATAATAGTATCTCCGGCCTGGATGCCGGCCATCTCGGCGGGGGAGTTGGGGGCAACCTCCTCCACCATCACCCGCCCGCTGACAATATCGTGGGGAATCATATAGGCTACGGCGAGCAGGACGAAGGGCAGGAGCAGGTTCATGATTATGCCGCCGCTAAGCACCAGCAGTCTGACGCCGTAGCCGCGGCTGGCCAGGCCCTTGGGTACTTCGGGGTCTACCTCTCCGGCAATCTTGTTAAAGCCGCCGAAGGGTATCCAGTTGATGGAGTAAATCGTGCCCCGCCACTTGCGGCCGTATATACGCGGCGGGAAGCCGATGCCGAACTCCTCGACAGGCACCCCCGTTGCCTTGGCGGCCAGGAAGTGCCCCAGCTCGTGGACGAGGATGAGCACGGAGAGGACAACAACACCGACGACTATGGTCAGTATCACGCTCTATCTCCAATGAGCTGCATTACCTTTTCCCGGGCCCAGTCGTCCGCAGCCAGGATTTCCTCCAGGTCGGGGTGAGCTATAGCTTTGTGCTCATTAAGCGTTTGCTCAACGAGCCTTGATATGTCGCTGAACCCTATCTTCCCGGCCAAGAACTGCTGCACGGCAATCTCATCGGCGCCGCAGAGCGCGGCGGGATAGCTGCCACCCCTTTTCCCCGCCTCGATGGCTATTCTGAGGCAGGGGAAACTGTCAAAGTCGGGTGGCTCGAAGCTCAATTCCTTAGTATCCTCAAGGTCGAGCCGGGGGAGGTGGGGGTTGGCCAGGCGCTCTGGGTAAGACAGGGCGTACTGGATGGGCAGGCGCATATCGGGCTCACCCAGCTGGGCTTTGACCGAGCCGTCGCTAAACTCCACCATAGAGTGCACTATACTCTGGGGGTGAATTAAGACCTTGATACTATCAAAGTGCATATCAAAGAGCCAGCGGGCTTCGATTACCTCCAGCCCCTTGTTCATCAGCGTCGCCGAATCAATGGTGACCTTGTTGCCCATCCGCCAGGAGGGGTGTTTTAACGCCTGCTCCGGAGTGACCTTGGCCAGTTTTTCTTTGGAATAATGTAAAAAGGGACCGCCCGAGGCGGTGAGTATAATCTTGGTCGGCTTGTTCTTCTCGCCCTTAAGGCACTGCCAGATGGCGCTGTGCTCGCTATCGACGGGCAGGATTTGGGCGCCGTTCTTCTTAGCCTCGGTGGTGATAATGCTGCCGGCCATGACCAGCGCTTCCTTGTTGGACAGGGCAACCTGTTTGCCCGCCCCCACCGCCGCCAGCGTCGGCTTTAAGCCCCATTTACCCGAGGTAGCCACAACCACCAGGTCTATCTCGTCGTGGCGGGCCATATCTTCCAGGGATAGGAATTCGTATTCGGCGTTGGTGGGGAGTGGGGTCTTCTCCTGGTGAAAGACGAAGCGGGGCTGGAATTTGGCTATCTGCTCGGCGAGGAGGGCGGTGTTTCTGCCTCCGGCCAGCCCGATGACGCTGAAGTGGCTGGGGAGAGCGTCGATTACCTCCAGGGTCTGGCGGCCAATGGAGCCGGTGGAGCCGAGTACGGCCAGCCGCTTTACAACACTACCCATACTACATAATAGTATACCACTACACCGGCAAAGACAATGCTATCTATCCTGTCGAGGAAACCACCGTGACCCACCAGCACTTTACCTGAGTCCTTGACACCGGTGTTGCGCTTGAGCAGTGACTCAGCCAGGTCGCCGAGCTGGCCGAAGAGGCTAATTAGAAAGCCCAGCAGTACCGCCTGCCCGTAGCCGATGTGGAGCTGGAGGGGGGTGGGGAGGGTAAAGAGCAGGGCGATGACGATAGCTCCCAGAAAACCGCCGATGGTGCCCTCCCACGTCTTGCCGGGGGAGACGGTGGGGGCGAGCTTGTGCCGTCCCAGCATTTTGCCCACGAAGTAGGCGGCGGTGTCGGAGGCGAAGGTAACGATTATGGCCAGAAAGACCCAGTTGCGGCCGTCCTCCAGCCCTCTAAGGCCCACGAAGTAGCTCAAAAGCCAGCCAATATACAAAATGCCGGCCAGCGTCCAGGCCCAGTCGAGGAAGGCGCCTTCTCTTCGCTGGCGCACCAGCAGCCATACCAGCGACAGTACCACGCCCGAGGTAACCAGAATCGGTGGGGTGAGATAGCGGTTATCAATCTGGGGGCTGATGATAAACAGCAGCGTCCAGAGCAGCCCGAAAAGGGTGAGGGGGGCGAGCTTTAGCTTTTCTCCCAGCCGGTAGAACTCGAAAACGGCCAGCAGCCCCCAGACAGCTACCAGTATGGCTAACCAGGGGAGAGGCTGGTCGAACCAGACGGCGGCGGCCAGTAGGGGGATTCCCCAGAGCGCGGTTATAAGTCTCTGCTTCAACATGCGACTACAGGGCGCCGAAGCGCCTTTGACGACGACTGTAGGCGAGGAGCGCCTTGTCAATCTCCTTAGCGTTAAAGTCGGGCCAGAAGACCTCGGCGAAATAGTATTCGCTGTAGGCGGCCTGCCATATCAAAAAGTTACTGATGCGGAGCTCGCCGGCGGTGCGGATGAGCAAATCGACCTCGGGTAAGCCCGCGGTGTATAGATAACTGTCGAACAATTGTTCGTTTATCTTCTTCGGTGGGATGCCCTCAGCGATAATCCGGCGCACGGCTTCCAGAATCTCGGCGCGCCCGCCGTAGTCGAAGGCGAAGCTGACCGTCATCCCTTTATTATCTTTGGTAAGCTCCACCGCTTTGGTTATCGCCCGCTGCAAGCCCGGTGAGAGCCTGTCGCGGCGGCCCAGGTGGCGGATTTTAACGCCGTTCTGGTGCAGCTTAAGTGTCTCCTGCTCAATGCTCTCTTCCAGGAGGTTGAGCAGGCCGTCAATCTCGGCTTTGGGACGCTTCCAGTTTTCGGTGGAGAAGCCGTAGAGGGTGAGATATTTCAGCTTAAGCTTGACGAAGTATTCAATCACCGAGCGCAGGTTTTCCACGCCCGCCTGGTGGCCTTCGAGGCGGGGCAGCCCGCGCTTTTTTGCCCAGCGGCCATTGCCGTCCATGATGATGGCGATATGGGTGGGGAGGGGAGGGGTCTTCTTCTTGGCTGAAACGGCTGTCATAATAAATAGAGGCGTGCTTTGACACACCTTCTCTCTGCCCGCGGCCCTGGCTAGACCTCCCTGAGCTCGGCTTCTTTATCGCGGGCTATCTGCTCGATTTCGGCGACGAAGCTGTCGGTGAGCTTTTGCAGCTGGTCCTGGGCGCGCTTTTGCTCGTCCTGTGATATCTCCTTATTTTTTTCCTGCCCTTTGAGCTCGGTCATGGCGTCGCGCCGCTGGTTGCGAATGATTATCTTTCTTTCCTCCACGCGCTTGTGAACTATCTTGATCAGCTCCTGGCGGCGCTCTTCGCTTAAAGGAGGGAGATTTAGGCGGATGAGGTTGCCGTCGCTGGCCGGGTTTAAGCCCAGCTCGGACTTCAGGATTGCCTTTTCTATGCTGGGGATGGTGCTACGGTCCCAGGGCTGGATGACGAGGAGCTGGGCGGCGGGGGCGGAGATGCCGGCAATCTGGTTGAGGGGGGTGGGCACGCCGGCGTAGTCTACCCTGATGTGCTCGATGAGGGCGGGGGTGGCGTGACCGGTGCGAATGCTGGCCAGCTC
>Ga0315545_1000868_pt1 | contig 31288 bp, 40 predicted proteins | sample SalMarSW160210MG_FD_203096 | JGI IMG/M metagenome (GOLD analysis project Ga0315545, IMG submission 203096) | Salt marsh sediment microbial communities from the Plum Island Ecosystem LTER, Massachusetts, United States - Salt Marsh Sediment SW1602-10 ...
CGGCGATCACGTAGAGATGGAGGTGGAGTTAATATATCCGATAGCGATGGAGAAAGAGCTTCGTTTTGCAGTGAGAGAAGGTGGAAGAACTGTTGGTGCCGGTGTGGTGACGGCAATCGAGGAGTAAATGGCGAAACATATTAGAATAAGGATGAAATCTTACGATCATAAAATACTCGACGATTCTGTAGAAGAAATAGTAGAAGTCGCAGAGAGGACAGGGGCAGAGATAGTAGGACCTGTTCCCCTGCCAACTAAGAGAAGAATTTATACGGTTCTTCGTTCTCCTCATGTGGATAAGAAATCGAGGGAACAATTCGAGATTAGAATTCATAATAGACTTGTTGATCTTAATAAACCTTCCCATCAAACGATGGAAGCTTTAACAAAGATGGATTTACCCGCCAGGGTCGAAGTCGAAATCAAGTACTAAGAGAGGAATCAAGAGATGCTTATTGGAAGAAAAGTGGGAATGACAAGAGTTTTTAGCGAAGAAGGGGAAAGTCTTCCCGTTACCGTTATAAAAGCATCTCCGTGTTTTGTTATAGATAGAAGGACAGAAGAAAGAGATGGCTATACTGCTTATGTTATGGGTTTTGGAGAGAAAAAAGAAAAACGGGTTAAAAAACCCGTTTTAGGTTTATGCAAAAAGGCAGGAGTTCCTCCGGTTGAAGTCATCAGGGAATTCCGAGCTAAAGATACCTCGGTATTTGAGATTGGAGAGAAAATTCCTGTTTCTGTTTTGCAAAAGGGAGATAAGGTCGACGTCGTAGGCTGGAGCAAAGGTAGAGGTTTCCAGGGTGTTGTTAAAAGATGGAGGTTTTCAGGAGGCCCTGGTTCACATGGATCCAATTTTAATAGAGCTCCCGGTTCCACAGGAGCCGGAACCTTTCCGGGCAGAGTACTTAAAGGAAAAAAGTTGCCCGGAAGAATGGGTAACGAGAGGGTAACCGTTAGGAATCTTGAAATTGTTAGTCTTGATGAAGAGAATGGTCTTATAGCGGTGAAAGGTGCTGTACCGGGTTTTATAAATGGACTTCTCCTTATTAAAATTAGTAGTGATATAGATATCTCTGCCAGGAAAGAATTAGCAAAAGAAGAAGCGAGAAAAGCTAAGGAAAAGCCCGAGAAAGAAGAAAAGAAGGTTGAAGTAGAAGAAAAAACCGAAGTAGCCGCCAGTGAAAAAGAAAAGGAAACTGAAGATAAGAGTAAAAAAGCGAAAAAGAAAGAAGAAAAAGCAGAGAAAAAAGTTGAAAAAGGAGAAAAGAAAGTAGAAGAAAAGGAAGAAAAAACAGAAGCAACTATTGAAGAAAAAGAAGAGAAAAAGGCGGAAGATAAAGAAAAAGATAAAAAAGCAAAAGATAAGAAAAAAGAAAAGACAGAGAAGAAAGATGAGAGTGAAGTAGTGAAAGTAGAAGCTGAAGAAACGAAGAAAGAAAGTGAAGAAGAGAAAGAAGCAGAGAAAGAAGATAAGAAAGTAAAAGATGAAGCAGAAGAAGAAAAATCAGAGGGTGACTATAAGGAAGTAAAAAACGCTGGAGATGATGAAAAGAAGTCGGACGAGAAGAAAGATAAGGGCGAAGAAAAAGGTGATGGTTGAAAATGGCAGTTAAGGTTAAGTGTTACAATAATTCCGGAAAAGAAGATGGAACTATTAGTTTATCCGGAGATCTTTTCGAGTCAAAATTCGACGAGAACTCTTTATATTATTCAATAGTTGATCATCTTCATCAGATGAGGCAAAATACCAGTAAGACCAAGACAAAGGGTGAAGTTGCCGGAAGTGGTAAAAAACCCTGGAGGCAGAAAGGTACGGGTAGGGCTCGTGTGGGTACTCGAAGGACACCTGTTTGGAGGGGTGGAGGTGTCACTTTTGGTCCGAAAAGAACCGAATATAATTTCAAAGTTAATAAAAAAGTTAAAAGGAAAGCACTCAATGGTTCAATTTCCAAAAGAGTATCTGATGGTTGTTTTTTTGTGATTAATAAGAAGGAATTTGATTCACCTTCTACAAAGGCGGTAGCCAAGGCGCTTAAATCGATAGGTATTTATGGCAATAAGGTTTTGATTCTGGATGACGGTAGTGATAAGAATTTTTATCTATCCTGTAGAAATATAAAAGGATTACAAGTTATTCCTGCGAACCAGGTTAATGCTTATCAGGTTTTAAGTAATGATTACTTGGTGGTCGTAAAAGAAGCTGTTGGTACGCTGCTTGAGGTTTTTAAATAATGGACTCTAGGGATATTGTAATAAGACCTATTATAACCGAGAAAGGTTCAGACTCTATGTCTATCGGCAGATATACTTTTGAGGTTTCTATAGGTGCGAATAAACATCAGATAAAAAAGGCTGTTGAAGACCTTTTTAAAGTTCATGTGGTTGATGTAAATACTATGGTTGTTAAAGGTAAAATCAGGAGTCTTGGTAGATATTTCGGAAGAAGAAAAGACTGGAAGAAAGCAGTTGTTTCTCTTAAAGAGGGAGATTCAATACCTTTATTCGAGGGAGCATAAATGGGAAAAAGAAAGAGCCGTCCTGTAACTCCTGGTAGCAGATATTATGAAGCTGCAGATTTTTCTGAGATTACCAGGAAAAGAAGCGAAAAGAGTTTAACCAAAAATCTTCCGAGTAAAGGAGGAAGGAATTCCGGGGGGCGGATAACTGCCAGTCATAGAGGGGGAAGAGTTGGACGCAAGTACAGGCTTATTGATTTGAAGAGGAGTAAATTTGGGGTAAAAGGCAAAATCAGTTCAATCGAATATGATCCTAATAGGTCGGCTCGGATTGCTCTGGTTGTATATGAAGACGGAGATAAAAGATATATTATTTCACCCGACGGTATAAAAGTTGGGGATGTTATTCAGGCAGGTCCCGGATCTCCGATATCTATCGGAAATTCTCTTCCTCTTTCGGAAGTACCACCCGGTACCTTTATACATAATATTGAGCTTGAGCCCGGTAGAGGTGGGGCGCTTGCTAGAGGTGCCGGTACGGGAGCTCAGATTCTTGCAATAGAGGGTAAGCATGCCCATGTTAGATTACCTTCGGGAGAAGTCCGGTTGGTTCTTTCGAGTTGTAGTGCTACGGTTGGTCGAGTCGGAAATATTTCTCATGATACTATCTCAGATGGTAAGGCCGGAAGGAGCAGATGGAAGGGTAGAAGGCCCAGGGTTCGCGGGGTTGCCATGAATCCGGTTGATCATCCTCTCGGAGGTGGAGAAGGAAAGTCGTCAGGAGGGCGTCACCCTGTATCACGAGCTGGTATTCCGGCTAAAGGATACAGGACCAGAGATCGTAAGAAGCAATCTTCTAAATACATAATTAAGAGAAGAAAAGTGAGAAGGAGAAAGTAGAATATGCTTGAGAAATATGTAGACGAGAAGTTATTAAAGAAGATAAAAAAATGGAAAGAAGGGGACCCGCTGGTGAAAACTTATAAACGTAATTCTACAATTATAGAGGATTTAGTTGGGCATACGATTGAAGTTCATAACGGGAAAGATTTTATTTCAGTGTATATTAGACCGGAAATGATAGGCCACAAACTTGGTGAGTTTTCTCCGACGAGAAAGTTTAATAGACACGGCGGACAAAAAGAAGCGGTTGTCAGTTAGGGTTATTATGAGAGGCAAGACAGTACAAAAGAATATAAGATTATCGCCGCGAAAAGGAAGAAGAATTATTCCTCACATTGAAGGAAAGTCCGTTGTTGAGGCAAAAATGCGGCTGGATTTCCTGCCGCATAGGGCAGCTAAAATTCTTAAAAAATGTATTCATACTGCGGCTAGCAACTGTATTGATAAAGCCGGTGAAATGGATTTAAAAGAGGAAGATTTATATGTTAAATCAGTTAGAATTGATGAGGGACAGAAAATGAAAAGGTATCGCCCAATGTCCTTTGGGAGGGCCGGACTTATTAGAAAAAGAATGTCACATATAACAGTCATAGTAGATAAAAAGGGAGAGAAATAATGGGTCAAAAGACACATCCGATAGGTTTTAGAGTTGGAGTTAATAAAGATTGGAGTTCGAGATGGTTTTTTGGCAAAAAATTCTCCAAACCTTTAGAAGAGGATATTAATATTAGAAAATACTTGAAATCTGAATTTAAAGATGCCTGGATATCAAAGATAGAAGTGGAGAGGACTGTTGAGACAGTGAGAGTAATAATTGAAACGGCAAGACCGGGGATGGTAATAGGTAAGGGCGGAGAAGAAGTTAAGAGGATTCGGTCTAAGTTGAATGAAATATTGGGTAAGAATGTTTATCTTGATATTAAAGAATGTAAGATGCCTGAATTGGATGCTTCTCTTGTTGCGCAAAATGTGGCCAGACAAATAGAGAGAAGAGTTTTGCAGAGAAGAGCAATGAAAAGAGTTGTGGAGGAAGCTATTAAAATGGGTGCGGCTGGTATAAGAGTTCAGTGCGCGGGAAGACTCGGAGGTTCTGAGATAGCCAGAAAAGAATGGTATCTTGAAGGTAGGGTTCCTCTTCATACAATAAAGGCTAATATTGATTATGCCCAGGAAACGGCTAATACCAAATCGGGGACAATTGGTGTCAAGGTTTGGATTAACAGGGATTTTTAGTAATTATGTTGATGCCAAAGAGAGTTAAGTATAGAAAAAGACAAAGAGGTAATTTGAAGGGTAAAGAAACTTCTTCTACGCGTTTAGATTTTGGGGATTTTGGACTCAGAGCCATTGAATCGGGATGGATATCCGCTCAACAGATAGAAGCAATGCGAGTTACTGTAGCACACTATCTGAAGAGGGCCGGAAAATTATGGATAAGAATTTTTCCTGATAAGCCTGTCACAAAAAAACCTGCTGAAACACGTATGGGGAAAGGTAAAGGAGAACCGCTTTATTGGGTAGCTCCCTGTAGAAAAGGTAGAATTATTATAGAATTAGAAGGGGTTTCTGAAGAAGAAGCAAGAGAAGCTTTAAGAAGAGCGAGTGCGAAGTTATCTGTCAGAACCAGATTCATTAAGAGAGAAGGAGTTTTGTAATGCAAGCAAAAGAACTTCGAGAGATGACTGATGCGGAACTAAATTCGATAATGCATGATTTAAAAGAAGAAATGTTTACCTTGCGTTTTGAAAGAGCAAAAGGCAAGATAAATAATCCTTCGCGTTTTAAACAGTTAAGAAGAGAAATAGCAAGGTTAAAAACAGTCTTTCATGAAAAGGAGAGAGAAAGTGGTCTGGAAAGTGGGTAGAGTCGTATCTGTAGCTCCGTCGAAGACAGTAGTGGTTTTGGTTGAAAGGAGAGTTCAGCATCCGGTTTATAAGAAATATATTAGAAAGAAAAAGAAGTTTTATGCGCACGATGAAAGCGAAAACGTTTCTTTAGGAGATGTGATTCGCATAGTTTCCACTCGTCCCCTTTCAAAACTTAAAAGATGGAGAGTTGATAAAATAATTGAAAAAGCAGAGGCGAAAAAGTGATTCAACTGGAAACAAAATTGAAAATAGTAGATAATACAGGTGGAAAAGAAGCTTCTTGTATCAAAGTTTTAGGAGGATCAGGGAGAAGATATGGTACTTTGGGTGATATCATAGTAGTGAGTGTTACTAAAGTTTCATCTCAATCTTCTGTTGAAAAAGGTACTGTTCATAAAGCGGTTATAGTTCGTACTAAAAAGGAAAAGAAAAGAGAAGATGGCACTGCGGTTAGATTTGATGATAACGCTTGTGTTTTACTGGATGCAAATAAGGAACCTGTCGGTACCAGGATCTTTGGCCCTGTGGGTGAAGAATTAAGGGATAGAGGATTTATGAGATTGATTTCACTTGCTGCGGAGGTACAATAGTGAAGATTAGAAAGGGAGATGTGGTTTTAGTGATTTCTGGTAACTACAAAGGTAAGAAAGGAAAAGTTAGAGAAGTCATAACCGGGGATAAAAGAATCGTTGTTGAAGGGATAAATTTGCGGAAAGTTCATACAAAACCCAGAAAGAGGGGAGAACCCGGCGGAATTTTAGAAAAGGAACTTCCTATTTCTATCTCTAACGTCAAATTAGTGTGTCCATCTTGTGGTGAAGCCACACGTGTTGGGTTTATGTCTCTTGAAGATAAACGAAAAGTTCGTTATTGCAAGAAATGTAATGAAATAGCAGATAAGGTGTAAAAATGAAAGAAAAGCCAAGATTGCAAAGATATTATCAAGAGGAAGTAAATAAAGGTCTTCTTGAAAAGTATGGAAATCACATGAAAGTTCCGCGTCTGCAGAAGATTGTTGTGAATTGCGGTTTAGGTAAGTCGGCAAAGGACCGTTCTGTATTTGACTCTGCAGTTGAAAGTTTAAAGGAGATAACCGGGCAGAAGCCAATAACTACCCGAGCTAAAAAATCGATTTCTTCTTTTTATTTAAGAGAAGGGGATCCTGTGGGTTTAAAAGTTACTTTGAGAAGAGAGCGAATGTTCGAATTTCTGGATAGACTTGTAAATGTGGCAATTCCGAGGATACGTGATTTCAGGGGCCTAAACCCCGATTCTTTTGATGGCAGAGGAAATTATACTCTGGGTATCTCCGAACAGTTTGTTTTTCCTGAGATTGATTATGATAAAGTTAAAGAGGTTATAGGCATGGATATTACAATAATTACGACAGCCAAAACCGATGAAGAGGGATTGGAATTGCTTAAAAGGTTTGGGCTTCCATTTAAACTTAAAAAGGGTGCATAATGGCTAAGAAATCATTAGTTGTAAAAAGTAAAAGGATACCTAAATACTCGACACGTAAGGTTAATAGATGTTTCAGATGTGGGAGAAGACGTGCTTATATGCGTGATTTTGGCCTATGTCGTTTATGTTTTAGAGAGCTTGCTCTAAAGGGAGAAATTCCCGGAGTTAAAAAAGCTTCCTGGTAGGAGGTTACTTTGTTGACAGATCCGATTGCTGATATGATTACGAGAATTAGAAACGCGATTTACGCAGGGCACAGGCATGTTGAAATCCCGGCTTCTAATATATCTAAGGAAATAACGAGAGTTCTTTTAGAGGAAGGCTATATTGGTAATTTTGAGTTTATTGAAGAAGGTAATCAAGGCTTGATAAGGATTACTCTTAAATACATAAAGGATGAATCCCCAATTCATGAAATCAAGAGAATTTCCAAGCCTTCAAGAAGAGTTTACGTTGGGAAAAAAGAGATTCCTCTTGTTAAAAGAGGTTACGGGATTTCTATTCTATCTACATCTAAAGGTATAGCGAGCGATGCTGAAGCCAAAGCCGAAGGTGTTGGTGGGGAAATTTTATTACAGGTATGGTAAGGAGGATTAATTAATGTCAAGAGTTGGGAAGCGACCGATTTCTGTTCCCCAGGGTGTAGATGTTAGAGTTGAGAACAGAAAAGTAAAGGTTAAGGGAAGAAAAGGGGAATTGGAAACAATTATTCCCGGTGGAATAATTGTGAGTGTAAATGACGGCAAAATTATTTTGTCGATAAAGAGTGGATTAAAAGAGGGGAATGCTTCTTGGGGGCTATCCCGTTCCCTTTTAAATAATATGGTCATAGGTGTGACAGATGGTTTCAGTAAGACGCTTGAGATTCGAGGTAGAGAGTACCGGGTAAATTTAAAAGGAAAAGAGTTGGAACTTGACCTTGGATATTCTCATACGATAAAAGTCGCACCAAAAGTAGGAATTCAATTTAAGGTGGAGGAAAACAAGATAACTGTTACGGGTATAGATAAAGCTTTAGTAGGGGAGCAGGCGGCTGAGATTAGAGCCCTGCGGCCTGCTGAAGTTTACAAGGGTAAGGGAATAAGGTATGAAGGTGAATATGTGATCCATAAAGAGGGTAAGAGAGGCTTATAGTGGGTGAATTCGAAAAAAGTAAAATTAGAAGATTAAAAAGGAAGATGAGAACTCGAAGTAAGATTTTCGGCGTTCCCGAGAGACCCCGGGTATCAGTTACAAGGACAAATAAGCATATATACGCTCAGGTAATTGATGATATAAAAGAGAGCACCTTAGTGCAGGCGAGTACACTGGATAGGGAAATAAAAGATAAATTAAAAGGCAAAACATTAAAAGAAAGGTCAAAAGAAGTCGGTATGTATTTGGCGGATAGGTGTAAGAAGAAGAAAATCGAGAAGGTAGCTTTCGATAAAGGTAGGTTTTGCTATCATGGTTGCATTAAGAGCCTGGCAGAAGGTGCGAGAGAAGGAGGTTTAAAATTTTAAGCGGATTTACGAAGGCGCGAATGAAAGTTGACCCGAGGGAGTATGAACTTGAGGAAAAGGTTGTTCATATAGGTCGTATTTCTAAAGTGGTGAAGGGGGGAAAGAAATTTCGATATTCTGCATGGGTTGTGGTAGGTGATCGACAGGGCATTGTTGGATACGGTCACGGTAAAGCGGATGAAGTTCCTACAGCCATTCAAAAGGCAGTTAAGAGTGCGAGGGGCAGATTGATTAAGGTTCCGATTGTTGGAACTTCAGTTCCTTATTTGATAACTGCTAGATATAAATCGGCCGAAGTTATGATTAAACCTGCCGCTCCCGGAACTGGTATTATTGCTAATGATAAATTGAGAGCGATATTTGAACTCGGTGGATATCAGGATGTTCTTACTAAGTGCTTTGGTTCTACGAGTCCTTTTAATAATATTATCGCAGCTTACAATGGATTGTTATCTATGCGCACTCCCGAGGAATTTTCCGAACTTAGAGGCAAATCAATTGAAGAAATTTTAAAGGCGAGAAGAAAAATCGGTGTAGGGAAAGATGCTTCGGATTAAACAGATAAAAAGTGGTATTGGAGCTAATAAGAGACAAAAAAGAACGTTAAAAGCTCTTGGATTAAAGAAAATTAACGATTATGTTACACATGAGGATAATGCTGTTATCAGGGGTATGATAAGGAAAGTATCTCAACTCGTGGAGACGGAGGAAATTAGTGGGAACTGAATTAAGTAAACTAAAGCCACCAAAAGGTAGTAGAAAAAGTAAGAAAAGAGTAGGAAGAGGTCCGGGTTCAGGTATGGGAACTTATTCTACACGAGGTCTTAAGGGTCAAAATTCTCGTAGCGGGGGTGGTGTTAGAGAAGGTTTTGAAGGTGGACAGACGCCTCTTATAAAAAGAATACCTAAGAAGGGTTTTAATACAGTAAAAAATTACACCGTTTCTATTGTTAATGTAGAGAAGCTTAACAGATTTAAGAACGGAGAAGAGATTACACTTGGGAAATTAGAACAGATTGGTCTTGTAGCTAAGAGAGATAGGGTTAAAATTCTCGGGTTTGGCGATATAGAAAAAAAATTAACCGTGCATGCTCACGATTTTTCAAAATCGGCAAAGGAAAAAATCGAAAAGGCCGGAGGAGAAATAGTTAAGGATGCTTGAAGCATTTCGAAATCTCTGGAAAGTCGGAGATATAAGAAAAAGGATTCTTATTACACTGGTTATGCTGGCGGTATATAGATTTGGGAGTCATATTCCGGCTCCGGGAGTCAATATAGCCGTGCTTTCTGCATATTTTGATAGAATGCAAGGTTCGGTACTTGGGCTTTTTGATATGTTCGTGGGTGGAAACTTAAGCAGAGCTACTGTCTTTGCTCTAGGTATTATGCCTTATATTAGTGCTTCGATTATTCTTCAGATTTTAGGCGCTACGATTCCTTTTTACCAGAAGTTATCAAAAGAAGGAGAAGAGGGAAGACGTAAAATGACTCAACACATAAGATATCTTACTGTAGGTATAGCTGTTGTTCATTCTACCTCTTTTTCTATTTTTTTGCAGAATCTTTCTGTTGCCGGAATTCCTGTTTTACCTAACCCGACTATTTTTGTTAAATTTTCAATAATTGTGACAATGACAGCGGGGACTATTTTCCTTATGTGGCTCGGAGAGCTAATAACTGAGAATGGTATAGGCAATGGGGTTTCGCTTCTCATTATGATGAGTATTCTTGCGAGGATACCGGCACAGATGTTACAATTCTGGCAGTTATTAATGGCTGGTACAAAAAGTTGGATTTTTGGTTTCCTTGCGATGGTATTTGTTGTTTTAGTTGTTGCTGCAGTAGTTCTTGTTACACAGGCACAAAGAAGGATACCTGTTCAGTATGCAAAAAGAGTGAAAGGCAGGAAGGTTTACGGCGGTCAATCAACTCATTTACCTCTTAATGTTAATACTGCGGGTGTTATTCCTATAATATTTGCCCAATCAGCTCTGATGATTATTCCGACTTTTGCCGGTTTCTTTAAGGGGAAGCTATGGGCAGATTGGATAGTTAATGTCCTTTCTCCCGCTGGGTTTCTATATAATGCTTTATTTGTTCTTTTAATTATAATGTTCGCATATGTTTATACTGCGATTGTAATAAACCCCCAGGACCTTGCAGCGAATTTGAAAAAATACGGTGGTTTTATACCCGGGATTAGACCGGGAAGAAATACCGCCGAGTATATTGATAAGACGATTGCGAGAATAACCCTGCCTGGAGCGACTTTCTTTGCATTTATTGCAGTTCTTCCTGTTATTTTTACAAGAAAATTTGGATTACCTTTTTATTTTGGAGGAACCTCTATAATTATTATTGTGGGAGTGGCATTGGATACTGCCAGACAATTAGAGTCTCAACTCCTTATGAGACACTATGATGGTTTTATGAAAAAAGGAAGAATTCGGGGAAGAAGAAGATGAAATTAGTTTTCCTTGGTCCTCCGGGAGTCGGTAAAGGCACACATGCTGGTCTCCTGGCTAAAAATTTAAAGATAACACATTACTCAACAGGCGATATTTTTAGAGAAATATTGAAAGAATCGTCCGCTCTGAGTGAAAAACTTGAGAAATATGTCAATTCAGGAGAGCTTGTACCTGATGAGATAGTTTTTGAGACTGTCAAAGAGGTGCTTTCAGGCAGAGAGAATAAAGAAGGATGGTTGTTGGATGGTTATCCGAGGAATAAACATCAGGCTGAATTGTTAGATGATTTTCTGAGAAGCAGGAATGAAGAGTTAGATTACGCTATTTGTCTTTATGCTTCTGTGGAAGTTTTGATAAAAAGATTGACTAACAGGAGAGTATGTGCTAATTGCGGAGCTATTTATAATTTAGTTAATAATCCGCCGCAGGAAGAGGATATATGCGATAAGTGTGGTGGAACTTTGATTCAAAGAGAGGATGATAAGATCGAGACTATAAAAAGAAGATTATCTATATTCGAGAGAGAATTTGAATCACTGGAGGAGTATTACGATAATGCGGGGGTCCTTTTGAAGATTTCAGCCGAAGGTAGTTTAAAAGATATTGCCGGTAAAATAAAGGTAGGATTGAAGGTTGGCTAAGAAGGATATAATAAAAGTGAAAGGGAAAGTGGTGGAAAAGTTACCAGATTCCAAATTCAGGGTTGAATTAGACCTGGAGAATCATCCCGTTGTACTTGCTTACTTGTCAGGTAAGATGAAAATGAATTATATAAAAATTGATGTCGGGGATATTGTTGATGTTGAACTGTCCCCATATGACCTTACTAAAGGCAGGGTTGTTTATCGTGAATCATAGGAGGCATAGATGAAAGTTAGATCATCGGTTAAGAAATTATGTAAAGAATGCAAAATTGTAAGACGTAAAGGCAGGATTTACGTGGTTTGTAAAAATCCTAAGCATAAACAGAGACAAGGGTAGGGGGGAATATGCCGCGAGTAGCCGGAGTCGATTTACCGCAGGATAAACCAGTTCATATTGGGTTGACGGCGATTTTTGGTATAGGTAGGCCAACTGCCCTAAAAATTCTTAAAGAAATTGGTGTTGAAGAGGGAAAAAGAGTTAAGGATTTGACCAATGAGGAAGTTGATAGGATAAGACATTTCATTGAAGGTAAGTATAAAATTGAGGGTGAATTAAAATCCGAGATAAGACAGAATATAAATCGTTTGAAAGATATTAAATGTTATCGAGGAATAAGACATAAAAAGGGTTTGCCAGTACGAGGTCAGCGAACAAGGACCAATGCGAGAACAAGAAAGGGTCCAAGGAAAGGAGCTGTTGCCCTTAGGAAGCGAGAAATTAAAAAGTGAGGGAGATAAGTGGCTAAAAAGAAAGGAAAAGAAACAGGAAAGAAGAAGAGATTAAAAGCACCGGAATCGGGCATAGTTCATATACATTCTACATTTAATAATACTCTGGTTACTGTAACTGATAAACAAGGAAATACAATAGTTTGGACTTCCGCTGGAAGCATTGGTTATAAGGGGACAAGAAAAGGAACTCCGTATGCTGCTACAAAAGCGGCAGAGACTGCTGTTAGGAAGGCTATTGAAGCAGGTATGCGAAATGCGGAAATTTGGGTCAATGGTCCGGGAAGGGGAAGAGAATCAGCAATCAGAACGGTACAAGCAGCAGGTATGAATGTGAGTGCGATTAAAGATGTTACTCCCTTGCCTCATAATGGATGTAGACCTCCAAAGAAAAGGCGGCTATAAATGGGTAGATATACTGGTCCAAAGTGTAGGAGATGTAAAAGACTCGGAATGAAGCTTTATTTAAAAGGAGATAGATGCTATTCGGATAAGTGTCCCATTGGAGAAGAATATGTAAAGCCTCCAGGGGAACCTCCAAAGAGATGGCGCTCAAGAGAATCTTCTTATGGTTTGCAGCTTCGTGAAAAGCAGAGGGTTAAATGCATTTATGACCTTCGTGAAAGACAGTTCAAAAATCTTTTTAAAAAAGCCACTAAGATAAAAGGTGTGACAGGTGAAGAACTTTTAAAATTATTGGAAAAAAGATTGGATAATGTTATTTACCGTTTGGGCTTTGCTATATCAAGAAGGCAGGCAAGACAAGTTGTTCGGCACAATTATATAAAGGTTAATGGTAAAAAAGTGGATATTCCTTCTTACCAGGTTTCTGTTGGAGATGTAATTTCTGTTAGCGAAAAGGGTAAGAGTGTTTTCCTTTTCAAAGAGGCTCTCGCTCATGAGGTCGAAACTAAAGAATGGTTATCTGTGAATAGGGAAAAAAGGGAAGGAAAAGTGTTGGCGGATCCTAGAAGGATAGATGTGGAATATCCTATCAAGGAAAATTTAATTGTCGAGTTGTATTCTAAGTAATAGGGAGGTAAAAGTTGAGAATTAGATCCTTGATTATGCCGGAAAAAGTGAATGTAATCGAAAAGAATAAAACATATGGTAAGTTTTCTTTATCTCCTCTGGAAAGAGGATATGGGATTGCAATAGGGCATGTACTACGAAGAATGTTAATTTCTTCGATTCAAGGTGCAGCCATAACGGCTGCTAAAATAGAGGGTGTAATGCACGAATTCTCAACAATTGAAAATGTTAAGGAAGATGTAGCCCAGATAATTTTGAACTTGAAAAAAGTGAGATTTAGATATAACAGCGAGGAGCTCCCTCAGTATGTAATTCTTGAAGTCAAAGGTCCCGGAGAGGTTAAAGCCTCGGATATAAAATTGACTCCCGGATTGGAAGTTAGTACTCCTGACCAGGTGATCGCGACTTTGGAAGAGGGTGGAGAGATGAAGGCGACATTAAGAGTGGATGTCGGTAAAGGGTTTAAACCAAAAGAGTATTTTTCGGATTCTGATATGGCTGAAGGTACAATATTCATAGATACGAATTTTTCTCCTGTTAAAAGAGTCAAGTATACGGTAAATAATGTAAGAGTGGGTCAGAGGACAGATTTTGAGGAATTAAACATGGAAGTCTGGACGGATGGTTCGATTTATCCTGATGAGGCGTTAAATCTTTCTTCGAAGATTATCAAAAACCATATTGACCTGTTTATAGAAGAAGATATTTTTGAGGAAGAAGAAGAGAGTGGGGCGACAGAGAAAGAAGAGATTAGAAGAGCCTTGGATTTGCCTGTGGAAGAGTTAGGAATGGGTAATAGAGTAAGTAATGTTTTGAAGAATAAAAATATTAACAAATTAAGAGATATTGTTAAGTATTCAGAGGAAGAAATGCTTAATTTCCCAAATTTTGGTAAGGTTTCATTAAGAGAAGTAAAAGATAGATTGGCTGAGTACAATCTTACTTTAAATATGGATTTAAACCATCTGGAGAAAGAAGGATGAGACATAGAAAAAAAATCGAGAAATTAGGTAGAACAAAATCCCATAGGAAAGCGACTCTAAATAATCTTTTCTGTGCTCTTATATTGAATGAATCTATAAAAACAACTAAAAGTAAAGCAAGAGCCTTAAAGAGATTTGTGGATAGAGAAATAGCTAGAGCGATTAAAGGTGATTTGAATATAAAAAGAAAACTTAAGAGTGAATTGGGTTCAAGTAAAGCGTATTATAAATTATTTGAGACTATAGTTCCGCAGTGCAAAGACAGGAGTGGTGGGTACGTTCGTGTCGTTGATCTTTCTACGAGCCGAAGAGGGGATGGTACTGTTGAAAGTATAGTAGAGTTCGTATAAGTTTAGATTGTGTTAGATGAGAAAGTTTCTTCTTTAGAAAGAAAGGCGGAAGAGGAATCAAATTACGCCAAAAACCTTAGAAGGAAATTTGGCAGAAACCTTTATTTTAATTTACTGAAGGATTCTTTACTTAAAGTTTTTAGCCCTACTGAGCTCGATTTTTTAGAAGGTCGTGATTCTATAGCTTATATCGTTTTTTCCGAAAAAATTCAAACCGAGTTGAAGAAAGGTTTAAAATCGACGAAATCTTTGCTTTCAGAGGGAGAGAAGAAATACCTGATGGTTCAATTGGACGAGTTTATTCAAACTTTGAGTAGTATCTTTGATGAAGGAGTAAAAACAGGAATTTCTCCCGTTTTAATTGAATTCGCGCTTAAAAGGTGGTTAAAAATTCAAATGCCTTCAAAAAGTGCGGTTCCCATTCATAAAAAATTGAGTCTTTCATTGCAGTTTTTCAGCAAACGAGAACTTCGCAAGAAAACATCAAAAGAAAAGCTGGTTCGCTTTACAGAAAAAGCCCTTCAGATACCTGTATCATTATCTGAAATAAAATTAGAGGATTTTTCGGATTTTATAGAGGCTGGGAGTTTCTTTTGTGATGTTACCAAAATCTTTGCTGATTGTTTTATTAATCCTATTAGAGTTGAGACGCATCAGGTCGATTACACGGATATAAAAACAAAGATGAAATCAACTCAGGATTTGATTAAGGAGAACACTTCAAAAAAAATGAAAGAAGTTTTTGAGGAAATTGAGGGTTTGAATGTTCAAGAAATACGCCGATATCTAAATGAAATAGTGAAATATATAAATAGTGGAGAAGTGAAGGTAAGGGCTTTAAATTCTCAACTTTCGCAGCTTAAAGATTTTGCTGAAGTCGAAGAAAAAACAAATATCCCCGGTATTTTTAGATTCTTTGAACCTAATCTGGGTAGTAAAATAAGAGAAAACATGAGTAGATCAACAGTGGCACTAAGTGAAAAATTAAGCGGAGGAGTTCCCGAATCTTTCTTGTCGCGCAGTTTGTTGGGGAGAAAAACAGATTTTGAAAGCGTAATAAATTGGTTTATTAAGACTTATGAAGAAGCATTCTTACCTACTGTCGTAGAACTTATTTTTGAGGATATGGTTAAAGTATTTCCTGAGACAGAGAATGAATCTTTAGAAGAAGCTCGCTGGATAGGTCTTCTGGCGCGAAAAGTAAATCCACCGGCTGTTTACTTTATTCCTGAAATTGATAGAACTCTCTCGAGAGGAGAGAGTATAGTGAAGGATTGTTTGAAGACTGTTTCGGTAATGGTATATGATATTAGAGGTTCTTCCATAATGGGGGACAAATTATTAAATGCGGAGAAGGAAGATCAGATACGAAATGAATTTCAGGTGGAGTTATTAAAAGCGGTGGAAGATACGAGTGGTTTTTTTGTGAAAGACACTGGAGATGGAGGAATTATTTTATTCTCGGAGGAAAGTAGTGATTTTAATTTAAGACAGATTTTGTTGCGGGGTGGTGAGAAGAAAGAATTAGAAGATGAAAGGATTGGACTTAAGGCTTCTCCCGATGCGGCAGGAAGAGCTATTAGATGTGCCAAGAAAATGATCGAGTACTCGGAAAGATTTATCAGGAAAAATTTAAAAAGATATCAGGAATGGTTTAAGGATTTTGATGTGAAGGGGATAGATTTTGGAGGTATAACTTACGAACGATTACCCCCCGAATATAGAAAGATATTTCAGATCGGTGTAGGAATTGCTTCAGGTAAACCAGGAGAGGACGTTTATTTGGGTAAAAATGTACTGGGTCAGCTTGATCTTACAGGTAACCTTATTCGCAGAGCTAATATGTATTCTACAGTTCACCATCCGGACCGTTCGGTTATACTTATAGGTGCTTCTACAATGTTTAGCTTCTTACTCAATGTGGGTTCTTTTGGACCGGTGGGTAATGAGGCGAAAATCGAAAAATCCTCTTATCTCTCTATGCAAAAAAAACTAATAGATGAGGTTATTTTCTGGATGAAAGGTCTCTCTGGTAATTATGTTGTAAACGATTACGAAGTTTCTCTGCAAAGAATAGAATATTTACTCGATGGTATGGCTGAAAAGGAAAAGTTAGAAGTTCCCCAAGAGTCCGTTAGTGTTAAAAAGGGAATTAAATTCTTTGATAGTAAAGTGAGGGAAGAAAGAGTCCTCTATGAAGTTATACCTGAGATTGGGAGATAGTTTTGGAGCTTCCTAAAAAATATATTCCGGGTTCGGTTGAGGAAAAATGGAGGAAGAAATGGGAGGAATCCGGGACTTTTGTGGCGAATGTTGAAACTGAAAAACCTCTTTATATAATTCTATTGCCCCCGCCCAATGTTACAGGTATTTTGCACCTTGGGCACGTACTTAATATGACAATACAGGATGTTTTTATACGGATTCATAAAATGCAAGGATTCGAAGTCCTTTGGCTTCCGGGAACGGATCACGCAGGTATAGCTACCCAGAATGTTGTAGAAAGAAAGTTATCTAAAGAAGGACTCACGAGATTCGATCTGGGTAGAGAAAAGTTTGTGGAGGAAGTTTGGAAATGGAAAGAAGAGTATCATAACAGGATCGTCTCACAGATGAAAACACTTGGGCTTGGGTGTGATTGGAGTAGGGAAACATTTACTTTAGATCAAGACTTTTCCAGGGGGGTCCAAGAGGCTTTTGTGCGTTTGTATAAAAAAGGTTATATTTATAGAGATGAGTATATAGTTAATTATTGCCCTCGTTGTGAAACGGTTATTTCAAATGAAGAAGTCGATAGTAATGAAATTAAAGGGGAACTTTATTATATTGAATATCCCTTAAAGGAAGGAGGAAAGCTGCAGGTGGCAACGACCCGTCCTGAGACAATGCTGGGGGATACGGCTGTAGCGGTTCATCCTGACGATGAAAGGTACAAGGAATTTATTGGAAAGAAAGTAATTCTTCCTTTAATGAATAGGGAAATTCCTGTGATTTCAGACGAGAAAGTTGAGAAAGAGTTTGGAACGGGAGTTGTTAAGATAACACCCGCTCATGATCCAGATGATTTTGAGATAGGTAGAAATCACGATCTTCCTTCAATAAATATTCTGGATGGCAAGGGAAATATCAATGATAATGGAGGAAAGTATGAAGGTCTGGATCGCTATGATGCCAGGGAAAAAGTATTAGAAGATCTTAAGAGTGAGGGATTTTTAAAAAAGGTGGAAGAACATTTGCATTCTGTGGGACATTGTTTGCGTTGTGGTACGGTCCTCGAACCTTATATATCTGAACAATGGTTTGTTAGAATGGATGAAATGGCAAGAAAGGCTAAGAGGGCTGCCGAGGAAGGAAAGGTAAAGTTTTATCTTCCCAGATGGGAAAAAGTCTATAATCACTGGCTTAGTAATATACGTCCCTGGGTAATTTCAAGACAGCTGTGGTGGGGGCATCGGATGCCCGTTTACTATTGCAAGAACTGTCAGGAGATTATGGTAAGTCGGAAGATGCCTTTGGAATGTTCTAAATGTGGAAGTCGAGATATATTTCAGGAAGAAGATGTTCTTGATACCTGGTTCTCTTCATGGCTGTGGCCCTTTGCTCCTTTTGGCTGGCCAAATAAAACGGAAGAATTAGAGGTTTTTTTCCCTTCTACTACTCTGGTTACAGCCTGGGATATAATATTTTTATGGGTTGCAAGGATGATTATGTCATCTCTTGAGTTTTTAGGAGAAGTTCCTTTTAGCAAGGTGTATTTTACAGGTATGATTCGTGATTCCCGCCGTAGAGTTTTTTCTAAATCTTTAGGTAATTCTCCTGATCCACTTGATTTAATTGCTAATTATGGTGCAGATGCTGTTCGTGTAGGAATTTTAAGGATTACACCCGAAGGTAAAGACGTGATATACAAGGAAGATAGTATCGAACAGGGAAGGAATTTTCTAAATAAAATTTGGAATGCGACGCGATTCTTGATGATGAATTGCAGAGATGATGACGAAGGAAGCATTGAGGGTATTCCCCTTGCCAAGATGGATGAATGGATTATATCCCGTGTAATGGGTCTGGTAAAGGATATTGAGGAACAGGTTGATTCTTTTAGGATAAATGAGGCGAGCAGATTGCTTTCTTCGCATTTCTGGGATGAGTTTTGTGATTGGTATCTGGAAATGGTAAAATCCCGTATCTACTCAGGCGATAAAAACAATAGAAAAAATGCTATGTCAGTTTCATTATGGGCTTTCGAACGATATCTTAAACTTATGCATCCTTTTATACCTCATATAACTGAAGAAATATATGAGATGTTGCCTTATACAGACGATACGATTATCAATTCAAAATGGCCGATTTATAATGAACACTACAGAAATTTAGAATTAGAGAAGGAAGTGGAATTCTTACATAATTTCGTTGCCAATGTAAGGAATATCAGAGGAGAATTCAATTTGCCTCCGGATTCGACATTGAAAGTTGTTGTTAATTCGGGAAATGATACACTGGATCTGATTCGAAGTCAGGCGGAATGGATATTCAGGCTTGCTGGAATTGAGGAGATTAAAGAGGAGGGGAGAAAGGTTACAAATTCTGCCTTTTTTCATTTGGACGGGATGGATGTATATGTTACCCTTGAAGGGATAATCGATCTTGATAAGGAAAAAGATAGACTGAGAAAAGAAATTAACGAACTTGAAGGTTTTATTAAAAGAACAGAAAAACAACTTTCCAGTAAAGATTTCTTAGATAAGGCTCCGGTGGAAGTTGTTGAAAAAACAAAAGAGAAAAAAGAAAGACTCAGCAACAAATATAGTAAATTGGTGGAGAACCTGAAACGTATTTCATAGTTTAGGTCTTAGTGCTTCGGTATTAGGTTTTAGTAAAAACCAAAATATAATTTTATGTCTTCGTGCCTTTGTGGCATTTTCGCTGTGTGTAAAATATTGTTTACCAACGGAAAAATTTTGCCTTATGCAAAATAAAATTGCATTTTGCGAGATATGTGTAGTATTAAGACTTTGTTTATCAAGGGCTTATTTTGTGGAACGGAAGTTGTAAGTACAGTAAATGGTTCTTTGGTAATTTAGCGGACGTTAGTGATTGATTATTAAGGTTATATCTGAATAAGTATCTTTAAAGGGAGGCGCAAAATGAGGAAATTGATACTTCTGGCTTTAATTTTTCCGGTGTTTGTTTTTTCTCAGGGCCGTGCTACGGGTCCGAGTCCTCAAGGTGAGACGGCTACTCTGACCTTTATAGTTCCAACTGGTGTTGGGATATATGTAAACAACAATGCCGAGTGGGATTTTAGTAATATAACGCTTAATCCTAGTAATCCCATTTACCCTCCTAGTGCTTATCCGGAGCAATATTATCCAACAACGCCCCTATCCTCTCCTTATCAGCAGCTAGAATATATGGTGTCTGGTTCCCCTGCTGGTAGTCCTGTTAATTGGATCCTTACGGTTTCGGGGGATGGAGATCCGGGCAGTGGTATACTTCTTTCGGATATAGAGCATAGTCCTGCCGGGATGGGTTCCTGGGATGCTTTTAATACTGTGGCTGCACCTGATACTATCGTAAGTGGAAGTGGTAATACTGGAGGATGGCAGTCCCTCAATCAAGATTATAGAGTGACTTTAGACGGTGATGAAGAACAGACTGCTGGTGTGAGCTGTGTTTTAACCTATACTATTCAGACCGATTAACCGGTAATTTATTCACTCAGCAGTCTGCTAAACAAAAAGGGCGTTTTTAAAAACGCCCTTTTTTTGAAATTGAATAATGATACAATTCAGATTTTTAATCCCGTCATGATTTCCTTTCTCTGTTGTGACTTAATTGACGCAGATAATCTTACCGCTTCCTTCGCTTTTGTCGGTAGTGACCCTTATTCAAAGATGAGATAAAATCTTGAGGTAAACTAAAAATTATTTAACAAATTGTTTTATTTCGTTTCTGACTATTGCGGAAATGTTATAGTCTTTTTTCAAGGCACTTAACACCAGTGGAAATTTTTCTTTTAATATTAGGATATTAACCTGTGAATATTTTTCCCCTTTAATTATTGTCGGTTCATCGGCGCATAGGTTTTCAGATATCAAATAATTTCTTACTATTTCAACGTTATTATTGCTGGCGTTGAACTTGACGTCAAAATATTTTCTTGCTATTACCGCGCCGTATAATTGTTGGAAAATATCTTCTGCTTTTTTCTTTTTCCATCCTTTGCAGGCAGGTCCACCGTAAAGTCCCGCGCTCGAATGCGTAATTTCCTCTATTTCTTTTAAGCCATATTCTTTGAGTGTTTTTCCGCTTTGCGCATTATCTACTATTATATCCGCTCCTTTTGCAATATAACCTTCTGTTACACCATCCGAATTTATGATTTGAACCGACTCATTTTCCCCTTCAATTAATCCTCTAATTTGGACTACAGGACTTTTTGTTCCGTAATTTGAAATATATGCTTGGTTTTTGATAATATAATCTTTTGTAATATTAATATACTCGGTAAAACATAAGATTGGTTTCCCCCTTTTTTCGTTAAAAAAATCTTCAAAAGATTCAAAAGGGAGATTGTCCGGAACGGCAGCAACAATTCTTGTTTTACCGTATTCTAAATCGCCGATTTTGAAAATGTTGGTACTTGAGTTGGCTATACTTTCTTCCGTGACCCAATCATCGCCTACTATTGCAATATCTAAAAAACCTTTGTTCAGTTCGACCGGAGCACTCTGAGGTCTAACAAGATAGACTTCAATTTCCGGATCGTTCAAAATTTTTAATTTTTTATCAGATTCATCCGCCGGATCATATCCTCTTATTTCATATCCTGAATCTATGAGTAACTGATGCGTATTTCCTCTATCTTTACTATTTAAACTACCTTTTGGGAGTCCGAATTTAATTGTATTCATCCTCAAATCCTTTAAATTAAAAATATAGTCGCCTTAATTCCTTTGTCAAGCTCTTCCTCTACCCATCCTCAAAAATTTATTGTCGCTATGCGAGGGATAACTATTCTGAAGGACGTCGCGGAGTCCGAAGCGGGCACGGTCTCTTGAAATATTTATGTTTCAAGAGGAGCGAGGACGAGCGCGAGCGGCAATTTCCTCGCAGGGGACAATTGACCGCGTTCCAGAAGAATGGTTAGCCCTCGCATTTTGCTAGTTTAAACTGAAACACTAAACTTAAAACAGACCTTGAAATTTCCTCTAAATTATATATTCTCCATAAATAGATATATATCATTAAGGAGGTAGAATTGAAAATAGAATTTTATGGGGCGACAAAAGAGGTTACAGGAAGCAAATTTATACTAATCTCGAACGGTACAAAAGTACTCATTGAATGCGGTCTTTTCCAGGGGAGAAGAAAAGAATCCGAAAAGAAGAATCGGGAATTTTTATTTGGGCTTAAAGATATTGATTATATGCTTCTTTCTCACGCTCATATTGACCATTCGGGGAATATCCCGAATTTAGTCAAAAACGGATTTTCTCGTGACATTTATACAACTCCCGCAACTATTGATCTTCTAAAATATCTTCTTCTCGATTCAGCTTATATTCACGAAAGAGATGCGGAATATATTAATAAGAAGATAATCAAGAGAGGGGAGACTCCGATTGAACCATTATATACCGTAGAGGATGCAGAACGTTCACTTAACCTTTTCAAGCCTAAAGTTTACGAAAATAAGTACCAGAGAGGTATTGATTTCGAATTTTTGGATGCCGGACATATACTCGGTTCGTCCGAAATTTTAATGGAGTTAGAGGGGAAAAGAATTCTTTTTACAGGCGACCTTGGGAGGAGTAATCTTCCTATAATAAGAGACCCTAAGATACCGGAGAAGGTAGATATACTTATTATGGAAAGCACCTACGGTAACAGATTACATAGAGATATAGAAAATGCGAAAAAAGACCTTGAAGAAATTTTAAAAAGAGCCATAAACAGGAAAGGTAAAGTTATAATTCCGTCATTCGCACTTGAAAGAGCCCAGGAAATAATATACGCAATCAATTCGCTGATCATAAAGGGGAAAATACCTGAAATACCCATTTATGTCGACTCACCTCTTACTGTTGAAATAACCAGTGTTTTCATGAAACACCCTGAATATTTTGATAAAGAGGCATACAGAATGCTTCGGGAAAATCATATTTTTAATTATGGGCAGATACATTACATTAAGGATTTAGAACAATCGAAGGCTTTAAATAGCAGAGAAGGTCCCATGATTATAATTTCCGCTTCGGGAATGTGTGAGCATGGAAGAATACTCCATCATTTAAGAAATAATATCGAGGATGAAAGGAATATAATTCTTATTGTAGGTTATCAGGCAAAAAATACACTTGGCCGGAAACTTGTGGAGCAAGAAGAAGTGGTAAATATTTTCGGTCAACCCTATGAAAGGAAAGCGGAGGTTGTTGTCCTTAATGAGTTTAGCGCTCATGCCGATAGAAGAGACCTTATATCTTTTGCCGAAAAAGTTTCTCCCGGGAGAATTTTCCTGGTACACGGAGAAGAAGACCAGATGGAACCCCTTGGTGCGAGTTTAGAGGAAATGGGATATAGTGTTGATATGCCGGAGGCTCCCGGGACGAGTTACGAATTATAATCTCGTTTCTTTATAAATAATTTATTTTACTCGTAGAAAAATGGGAGCATGATCGGAGCCGTAGACATCAGTAAATATAGAAGACTTCTTTACTCTATCAATTAGACCTTCGGTTACGAAAAAGTAATCTATTCTCCATCCTATATTTTTCTTTCGGGCGTTGAATCTGTAAGTCCACCATGTATACATTTCGGATTTTTTTGGATAAAAATGTCTGAAGGTATCTATGTATCCCTTTTCTAATAACTTATCAATCCATTGTCGCTCAACAGGCAGGAATCCGGAGTACTTTTCGTTTTCTCTTGGATTTGCCAGATCTATATCTCTGTGAGCAGTATTGAAATCCCCCGTAATTATGAGTTCTTCTCCTTGATTTCTTAGTTCCTCGCATAGCGTAAGAAAAGCATCGTAATAATCAAGTTTAAATTGCAGGCGTTCTTCACTAATCTTTCCGTTAGGGAAATAAACGTTAAACAAAGTAAAATTCGTGTATTTTAATCTGATGAGTCTTCCTTCCTTATCAAACCGTTCTATTCCAATACCAAAATTAACCTCTTTAGGCTTTTCTTTTGTTAGGACCAAAACTCCGCTGTATCCTTTTCTTTCTGCCGAGTTCCAATAAAAATTATATTCTTCAAGATTAAGAAATTCAACTGGTTCTATTTGTTCTTTATTTGCTTTTATTTCCTGTAGACAAAGTACATCGGGCCCCGAGCTTTCTACCCATTGGGTGAATCCTTTTTTCAATATCGCGCGAAGACCGTTTACGTTGAATGAAATAATATCCATATTTTTTACCAAATATATGCTCAAGACAATTTTATTAAGCTATAATAATATGTCAAGCTTCGTAGATTCTTTGAATCCAAGTTGAATGGTTGAATGGTTGAATAGGAAAAACAAAAAAAATCTTTGTGTTCTTTGTGCCCTTTGTGGTTTATTGTTTTTTTGGAGTGGGGAGGGGATTCTATCTCCTAACTTCTGGCTTCTAACTTCTTTGTTCATTTTTCCATCTTATCAGAGTTTTACTTTCAACCCTTTTTTTCTCAAAAACTCTTTAACCTCTTTAATACTTAAAGCACGGAAATGAAAAACCGAAGCAGCTAAAAGAATATTGGCTCCCCCTTCGACTACTCCCTGGTAGAAATGTTCAAGGGTTCCTGCCCCTCCCGAAGCGATTATCGGCAAGCTAACCGCGTCGGAAATTGCCCTGGTAAATTCTATATCATAACCTGCTTTCGTTCCGTCTCCGTCCATACTGGTAGGTAGAATTACTCCGGCTCCCAATTCTTCGCACTGTTTTGCCCATTCTACTGCATCCTTACCTACGGGTTTTGTGCCCCCAGCTACTACTACCTCAAATCCTGATGGCATTTCATTGTTTCTTCTGCCATCAATGGCTATTGTTATCTTTTCTGCGCCGAAAGTAGAAACTGCATTACCGATCAAAGCTGGATTTTTTACTGCGGCGCTATTCATAGAAACCTTATCTGCGCCGGCGGCAATGACCAATTCTATATCTTCTAGCGTGGAAATTCCGCCCCCGACGGTGAGTGGAATATCGATAACAGAGGAAACATTTTTAACCCATTCCAATCTTGTCTTTCTGTTTTCCAGTGTTGCTGCTATATCCAGCATAGCAAGCTCATCCGCGCCTTCTTTTTGGTAAAACGAAGCATTTTCTACAGGATCGCCTACCTGTTTTAAATCAATAAAATGCACACCTTTAACAACTTGGCCATTTTTCATATCCAAACACGGCATAATTTTTATTTCATCCATTTTTTCTCCTTATTTTATTTGAAAATGTTTTTTCTTAAAGCTAAATAATCAAGACAATGTTATTAAACTATAATCATATGTCAAGCTTCATGTCTAATTTTGTTGGTGTGTTAGTGCGTGGGTCTGTTAGTCTGTTTTTTACAGCCCAACCCGTAGGCGGACTAACCGACCGGCAATTCAAATTTACCCTTGACTTTATTACCTTTTTTTTGTAATAATTTTGTATGAAAAGGAATACTACCTTAATATTATTAGGACTTGCAATTATTGTTATTCTGTTTGTAGTTATGGAATTAAGACCACAGATTTACATGCCTCTCGAGAGATTTCTTTATGATAAAAGGGAATTTTTCGAAATTGACCTGAACCGGGAAATAGAGGAAATAACTATCGTGGATATAGATGAAAAAAGTGTAAAAGAACTTGGAAGATATCATAATTGGCCAAGGTATTTCTTCGGGAAAGCAATAGATGTTATTTCAGCTCAGAGGCCTTACGTAATAGGATTGGATGTTATATTCTCTGTCCCTGATTCTTTGAGTAATTTCGTAAAAGATATATATTTGAATCGTATGGCAGAAGATTTAAAAACAGTATTTCCCTCAGCTGATTCTTTGGAAATGAAGGAGAAACTTAAGACTTCTCTTTCCTCTTTTTCTTTTGACGACTATGTTGCACAATCTATAAAAAAAGCAGGTAATGTAGTGCTTGCTTCCTACTTGAATAGAGACAGTACGAGCGAGCCTCTAAGTGATTTGAGCGAATACTATCTTAACGAAGTCAAAACTCCGGTGAAGCCGGAGCTCACTTTTGAAGGAATAACTATTCCCATTCCGGAATATTTAAATGCGGGTGCCGTGATAGGACTGGTTAATGATGTTTTCGATCCCGATGGGATAAGGAGAAGGGATCCCTTATTTTTTAATTACAAATATAATACGCTGCCTTCTTTTTCTCTTGCAGTAGCAACTAAAGCAGTGGAAGATTGGAATTTTAGAAAGGGAAAATTACAAATTTTAGGTAGAGAAATCCCCCTTGAGGATAATGTTTATTTAAGGATAAAATATCAGGGGGATGCAAAAACTTTTCGTTATGTTTCATTCGTGGACGTAGTAAAAGAGAGCATTTCCGATACTTTATTCAGAAAAAAGATAGTCTTATTTGGTTCTTCTCTCCCGGAATTGTACGATTACTCTCAGACTCCTTTCGGGGCCAAACTGCCTGGTGTCGAATGTCATGCTAATGTGATACACAACATTTTATTCTCTAAACCCATCACCACTCCTCGCAAGTTTATAGTAATTATAATATCAATTTTTCTAATTGCTCTTACTTTATTACTGGCAAATAAAACCGCTCCTTATGTTTCACCCATAATTACTTCTATAATTATTATAGGGTATTTGTTATTTACGGTTGTGATGTATATGAGTTATTTCGTATCTTACGAAATGTCGAGACCGGTAATTGGTATTATATTTGCTTTCTTAGCCGGACTCACTTCCAGAATTTATTTTGGTGAGGAAGAAAAAAAGTGGATTAGATCCCTCTTTTCGAGATATGTTTCGGAAGAAGTAGTACAACAAATAATGAAATCACCTTCCCTGAATCTTGAAGGAAAACGTCAGGAAATTAGTGTACTATTTTGCGATATAAGAAACTTCACTCCTAGAGCGGAAAAAGAGAACCCGGAAAACATTGTGGATATTCTAAACGCTTATTTTGAAGAGATGTCGGAGATTATATTCCAACATGGCGGTATGGTGGATAAGTATCTTGGAGATGGGATCATGGCTCTTTTTGGTGCCCCAATAAACCAGCCCGGACACGCAGACAGTGCTGTTTCTTGCGCTATTAATATGCTAAACCGACTTCATTATATAAATCAAAAGGAAATAATGAGAGGAAAAGAGCCGCTTGATATTGGAATCGGTATAAGTTCCGGTGAAGCAATAATTGGTAATGTAGGATCGTCAAATAGAGTTGAATACACGGCTATAGGAGATCCCGTAAATACCTCTGCCCGTATAGAACCTCTTAATAAAGAATATAAGACAAAAATATTAATATCGGAAAGTACAAAAAACAGGCTCCAGGGAACATACAAAATCAATTTTGTGGGGAAAATACAGCTCAAAGGTAAAAGTGAATTTACCGGGATTTATGCGATTACTTCAGATTTGTCTTTATGGTAAGAGGAAAAGATTAATTATAAAAAAACTTAAACCACAGAGAACACAGAGATTAAATGTAGTTAAAGAAAGAAAAAGCATGGAGTACACAGAGAAAAAATTTGAAGCACAAAGAACACAGAGAAATTAATCGTGATAAAAAAAGAAAAAAACACCGAGAACACAGAGAAAAAAGTATTATTATATATATTTACGGAACTGATTGGGCCTTTAGTTTATCTAAAATAAAAAAGGAGAAGTTATGTTACTAATAATTTTAGGAACAATTTTAAATTTTTATACAAATGATGTAGTGATTAAAAGAGCCGATAGTACAATTGTGCCTACCATAGGCATGGTAATACAGGATGATGATACAATAATCGCGAATGATAGTTCCCAGGCGGAGGTACTTTATTCCGACAGCAGCACTCTTTACATAGATGAAAACTCACGAATTTCCACTTCAGGGATAGAAGAGAGATCTGTTTTTATTTCCATTGGTAGAGTGTGGGCTAAGATAAAGAAATTGATGAAAGGCGAATCTTTCGAAATAAAAAGCCCTTTGTCAGTTTCAGGAGTAATAGGAACCGAATTTGAGGTTTCTTATATCAATGATGAATCTCAGATTAAAGTAGTAGATGGTAAAGTAACAACACAAGACAAACAAACCGGACAAGAAGTAATCCTCGAAAAAGAAAGAATGGCTAAAATAAGAAGGAATATGGAAATGGAAGTCAAAGAGTTCAAGTTAAAAGAATTGAAAAAATGGTATGAATGGAAAAAAGACCACCTGGAATTTTTGCTCATGAAGATCGAGCACGCTTTAAGTAAAGGGAGAACTATGCAGGCATCGAGATTAATAGCGCAGGGTTACGTTCTTGCCAGAAGATTAAAATTGACTGATGAGTATGAGAGCAGAATTGAAGAATTAAAGAAGAAATACGAACAACAAGAAGAAAGACAGGGGCTCATAGAAAATAGGCTAAATAGTATAAATCTTTCCTACAATGCTATAAATCCTGCACTTAATAGAAAAGAACCCAAATTGATGGAGTTAAGTGCAAAAATCAAACGCTTATCCCTTGAAACTACAGAATTAGAAGGTTATGTAGTAAAACAAAAACCTTTAATTGCAAAACAACAGCTAAGTGTAGTAGATTATCAGGTAAGAAAAATAGAAACACTCATAAAAGATGTAAAACCACAAGATATATATGAATGGGAACGAAAAATGGAAAGTGATTATGATTTTCTGCAAAATGCACAAAAAATGCCTGTTTTAGATGTAGAGATGGCAAATAAAGTAAGAGTTGCCTCGGAAAGAATAGAAGAATTAAAAGACAGGATTCACAAAGCAAAGATTATTCTCATAAAGGATTTAAATGCTTTCAGAAAAATAAAACTTGAACTTGTTAAATTGAAAATAGATGCTGAGGCGAGGTAGTCTGTAAAAGGTTATCGTTTAATATTTATAAAAAATATATGGTGCAAGTTCTAGTGGTCTCGCACCGATATTTTTTATTAAGGATTATTCGTTATCCGTTCTAAAAGGTGAGGCAGGTAAGCCTTCCTTGTTATATAAATTTGCACCTTCAGGATTATCTGCCCATGCATATCTTACAGCAACAGGATTTGATATATTGTTGTTCCAAACAATCACTTTATCATCTTCGATTTTTGCCTCTGCCCACAGGAATTTTTTATCAGGACCGCAAATAGCAAAGTCGTTTAGTTTTCCGTCTCCTTTAGCAACTAAACCGTTGCCGGTGTTCGTGAATGTAAGGATGATTCTATTACCCTTAATTTTCATGTCTTTGTAGATTGGTCCCGAATATACAATATTTTTTTCCCCATAAGCTATCTTTTGAGCTGCGAGAGCAAGCCTCCTACCAGCATCTTTTTTGTTTAAAGGATGTATGTCATTCCATTCACCGATGTCTATTGTTACAGCCATACCGGTATTGGGAACAGCAAGCGTTTTAAGTTGAGCTTCTCGCAAGAGAGCCCAGTTGCTTTCGGATGGTTCATCTTTTGTTTCCATAAAATTATGGAGCTGCACGAACAAAAAGGGAAATTTTCCTTCGTTCCACTTCTGCCTCCAGTTATTTATCAAGGCAGGCAACATTTTCCGGTACTCAACAGGTCTACCGGTATCCGATTCTCCCTGATACCAGATAACCCCTTTAATTCTATAATTCAAGATAGGAGCAATCATTCCGTTAAAAAGACCTATTGGTTTGTACTGAACGAAGGTCTGTCCGGGTAGCGAATCCATCTCTGCGCCTAATTTGTATTGCCACTGACCTTTTAAATTAATAATTTTTTCGCCTACTATCAACTTATATGGCTTGTCTTTGACAAAACCGCCTTTGCCTATATTATTAACAACTCTAACAACTATAACATTCTTACCTTCCTTAAGCAAATCTTCCGGTATATCGTACTTTCTTGGCGGATACTGATATGAGATCGTACCGACGAATTTGCCATTAACATATATCAAATCACTATCGACAATTCTGCCCATAAAAAGCCTTGCCGGTTTACCTGTTATGCAAGCAGGGATTTCAATTTCCTTTCTAAACCATACGACTCCATCCACGCCTTCCAACCCTTCGTCTTCCCAGTAAGTCGGTAATTGCATAGTATCCCATCCGGAAGCATCGTAATTCGGATCGAACCATGTTTTTTCCGGATCACTGTATCCTCTATCAAGCTGCTTTAAATGATTGTACCATGTGTTGATGCGTGTTTTATCTTCTCTTATTATTTGATTTACGTAAGAACTATCTTTGAATTTCTGAGCGGTCTCGAGAGATGCAGGAAAATCCATTAAAGCATCCTCACTCATCCATGCATCGATGGGTGTGCCGCCGACACTTGCATTTATCAGACCTATAGGTACCTTATATTTTTCATATAATGCTTTTGCAAAGAAATAACCTGTTGCCGTGAACTTAAGAATGTTCTCGGGATTTACTGATTTCCATTCACCGGATTCCACATCCTTATGAGGCGTATTAAAATCATACCTTTCTGGGACGAGAAAAAGTCTTATAAAGGGGTTTTCAGCATTGGTAATCTCATCTTCATAAAGATCTTCTACTCTTTTCATAGGCAGGACCATGTTGGATTGACCCGAACAAACCCAGACGTCGCCGATGAGAATATCTTTTACGATTATATTATTGCTCGCGTTGATTTCCATATTGTACGGTCCGCCCGCTTTCATTTTGGAAAGTGTAACTACCCATTTACCGTCGTTTCCGGTTTTAGTATTATACTCTTTGTCATTAAAGTTTATTTTAATCTTCTCTCCCGGTGTAGCCCAACCCCAGATTTTCACTTTTGTATCACGTTGTAAAACCATACCGTCGCTTATCAATCTCGGAAGTCTAACTTCACAAAAAGCAGTTTGGGAAAGAAGGAACACATAAAAGAATAATACTGAATTAAATATCTTTACATTCAACTTCATAAATATTACTCCTTTTTTTATTAGTTAAAATTTAACTTTTTCTATTAATATTATAAACCAAATTTCCGGGGAAATCAACCTTGAGTGGATTTTTTATCTCCGATTATTTCCCATTTTTCTATGTTCCCTTCAACTACATTGAATAGCGGATGATATTTGATTTTTGCATTTTAGTGGCTCTACCTTATTCTGCAATCCATAGTTAAGAATCTTATCCTATGCTTTCGATATCGTTACCAGTATATTCCTGTTGCTTCTTGGTCCGTCAAACTCGCAGAAAAATATATTCTGCCAGGTAGAAAGTCCTAACTTGCCGTCAACTATAGGAATAGTCTCGCTAGGTCCGACAATACCTGCCTTTAAGTGAGCATCCGCATTTCCATCCTGAACGTCATGTTTCCAGATACCTTGAGGGATTAATTTTCTAAGCAGGTCAACAACATCTTCCTGAACGCTATCGTCCCAATTTTCCTGAATCATAATCGCTGCGGTTGCTCCTTGAGCATATACGTTAACAAACCCCGATTTTACGTCGGATTCTTTAACGCACTCCGCTATCTGCGGCGTAATATCATATAAAGCTTCTCGTCTGTCTGTTGAAATTGTTATAACCTTTTGCAAATCTTACTCCTTCTTTTCTTTTTTTGGTTTCTTTTTCTCTGTGCTCTCTGTGATTTTTTCTTTTTTACCGCAAGTGAATTCTCTGTGACTATGAGAGAAAGTCAACCCCCCTTATTTATTTTTCGCCAAGAACTTTTTGTATTCCTTTATTTTCTTATCATGTAGCTTCTTATTCATATATCGGTAACACTTTCTGTCTCTAAGC
>Ga0315545_1000871_pt1 | contig 31194 bp, 26 predicted proteins | sample SalMarSW160210MG_FD_203096 | JGI IMG/M metagenome (GOLD analysis project Ga0315545, IMG submission 203096) | Salt marsh sediment microbial communities from the Plum Island Ecosystem LTER, Massachusetts, United States - Salt Marsh Sediment SW1602-10 ...
TGCGTAAGTGCGTTGACGAGTAAATGAGGAAAATAGCACTCAGGCACAAAGTTTCAGAGGCACAAAGTTATGTGTAGCGACTGTCTTGAAAATCAAGCAATTTTTGGATTCCAAAACTCATTTTTGGCCACCATCGTATTGAGAATTGTTAGCAGCTTTCTCATTGTTGCAATCACCGCTGTCATCTTAGTCTTGCCCACAGACAATAACCTCTGATAAAACTCTCGTATCACAGGGTTGTGCTTTATAGCAACCAACGTAGGCATGAATAAACCTGACCTAATACTACCACGGCCTCCGCCGGTCATTCGCTTGCCCCTGAAAGTTTGACTTCAGCCCGTAAAACTTCTATGATTGCTCTGGTGCGATCATCCATAATGTAGCCTGTATATAATCGTTATTTATGTTATCGGATATATCGCTCCAAAAACTAAAATACCAGGCTAAACACGTACAAAGGCCATAGCTTGATTCTCAAGACAGCCTCTACCGGCTGTATCTCTTCTTGGCTACCTTCTTCTTTGACATCTTTTTCTTGAGGGTCTTTTTCTTTGCGCTTTTCTTTTTTTGGTAGCGTTTGGCGGTCTTGCCCCCACCGACCACAAGAAGGAGAAGAAGTACGAGTAGAACTTTCCAGTAGTGATACACGATGAAGCAAGTCCCGACGACCCCGACGATCGCGAGAAGTATTCCACCTGTTCCCTTAAAATAGATCTTCCATCCTGACTTCGGATGCTCAAGTGTTGCTTCATCCACTATCTGGCGTCGGCTTTTATACGCTGTGGCAGCGAGATAAATTCCTCCAACGATTGCCACCAAACAAAGGAGGGATGCGAACAAATAGCCGGCGAAAACCAAGACAGTGATGAACCATTCCATTTTCTACCTACTATTAAACTAAATCCTCACCAGCGCTGCTTTCAGCATTTCATTCGCAACAATCCGCATGGGCTAAAGCCCATCCTACGCAACTACGCAACTGCGGCTTAAGGAACCGCCATTAGTGGCTATCTCTATTATTCCAAAATCTCAAGGGGGGGAAAGACCAAATTTCCGTCTCCAGATATTGAGATCATGTAGTTCTTCTTGTTCAAAATCCTTACGCATATCCGGCCAGTGTTCTTCCATAAGCTCAGGTCGGTTGAGCCAATTGCTGTTCTTTACTACGAGATCAATAAGTTTTTCGATGTCCTTTTCTATGGGTTTACCTGCGAATTCTCCCGTTGGGTATAACGTAGTATCATACTCCACGCCAAAGCTGCAAGCGTGAAAGAGGTTTTCGATATCGTTATACACATGGCGAATTTCTGAAACTGTGATGCCATTAACGTTAGGAAAACGGTTCTTTCTAAACTCTTTATGTGCCAGCTCTTTATCGCGTATTCGTTTCATATTTTTCTTAATGATTTCTGTTGTCTGATCAAATTTGTAATCTTTGAGCATTTGATAAATTTCTTTTTCCGAATCTTTTAACCAATCACAAATATTGTCTCTGAATTTGGTTATCGTAAGTTTATCTTTTTTGTGTTTGTCTTCTACGAGAGCGCGGATCAGGATTACTGATATCCATACAAAGTTCCAACAGACGGTTCGCCAAAAAATAGTTTGGGACTGTTCGAAATATTGTATGGGAGATTGTAGTATTTTTTCGAGGATAGTTATGGTGGTATTGATGTGGCTTAATCGGAAACAAATATCATTATGAAGCACCTTGTATTCTTCAATAAACTCAGGCTCTAGGACGTCTTCTGGCTTTTTCTCACTTATAGTCATAAAAATCACCATCTGAGAATGGATGTCCCCTAAATATATTTTTAATCTCTACCGGAATTTTGCGCCCGTCACGATACCAAATCCTGAAATTTATGTAATCATCAGTATCGAATTTAAACCAACCAACCATATTAGAATCTGGGTGTTTCTCGTTTGACCAAAATCCAGTTGAGTCCAAAAGGGATTTTTCAAAATCATCAAAAGCATCCACTAAACGACTCGTGACAAGAATAACATTTAATGATTCCGGCATAAATTGCTTATATGTCTGACTAAGTTTATCATAAAGCCTTTTTCTATCATTAGGAGCCCATAACTTTGGTAATATATCAAACCTGCCATTTTTGCCTTTACCCTTTTTGGGAGATACCTCGCATTTCGCCAGAGTTATTCCAGTTGCATTTTTTATAGTTATTCTGTCGTCAACTTTAGAATTTTTAATGCATTCTTTTGCTTGCCTATAAACTTCCTGCATTTCATTATCTGTTAAACGCCTTAGTAAAGAAATTTTAACATCAACCGCTTTGTGGATTTTTCTAAGGTTACGAAGACGACTAATAGCTTTTAGTTCTTTCTGGATTACCTGTTCTAAATTGAGCCTTTTGATATGAACAAAAAATGTGTATTTGTCTTTTGCAACTCTAAAGTCTGCGGTTCGGCCATTAACTGTTAGAACCTCAACTTTCAAGCTACATCCACGAATAATGAAATACCTTGCGACCATTGCTTCAGCATAATGATCTAAAAATGACTCTTGATTTTTAGCAGAACGAATTGTTTTAAGCAATTTTGATAACTCGGTGTCTGCTTCCCAACTATTTATTTCGTTTAAGACCAAGGAGTTTATATGCAATCTTTCAACTAATGTTTCAAATTTCATTTTCCTTAACTTTTCACAATTTTTATTTCTTCTTCAGTTAGCCTTGTAGGATGGGCAAATATCCTGCCCATGCTGATAATTTACTTTTCATGATTCTCTCGCAAATTGCATGTTCTACTTTCAGCAGTAGATTATTGGCACGACCAACCACGAAGCACTATCCACCAACTCCGAACAATGAACAACGAACTATATATTTCTCCTCCTTTAATCCACAATAGCTCTGTTGATGTCCCGTCCGCAGATGTATCCCAACCGTCACATGGTATTATACTGAACTTGTGGTCCTGCCTTCAAGAAAATTTTTAAGATTGCGAGGATTTTGATTCACTGCCGTATGATCTAAATCAGCCGAGTTTCACTAACCGAAAATATGACGCTCCATGCACAGATGATGTTGAATGTCAAGTAGAAAACCGACCAAGTCAAGCGTTTTTGTTGATTGCTAAAATCTGCATGAAAGTAATGCGCAATAATTGGTAAGTTTTTGTGAATTTCTGGTAATTTCTTGTCATTTTTTGCAAATTCCGCTCATTTTCGTCAATTTATGTTAGGCCGAAGAATCTCGTGTAAGTACCGCCATCAAAAGGACATGCAAAAATTTTAGGCATGAGTCCTGAAAAACTAAATGTCCAAAAGCTAACGCTCGCATCAAGGCAAGATTTTTACTTGGGTACTGCTCACAGAGACAGGTTCCCGGCTCGTTTTTCTTAATATACACAGTTAAGATTTTTGTTCTCTCTTGGCATTATATTTTCTCTATCCCTTTTAGAACTTCAGGCGATTCCAGGGATAAGAGTATTGAAAATTTGTGAAAAAGCAGGTATCTATTGCGGGTCTGTATGTTTTGTTGGGCAGCGCTCATCAATAACGGATTGAATGTGATTTAGCCAGGAATTTATAGCAGTAAACAAGAGGATAGGCTGTGCGAAAGGAGAATCTTATGTCTATCGGAAAATATCGAATAATGCTGATCTTGGCAGCCGTTTTACTGAATGGATGTTGCAAATATGCTGTTGAAAAGCAAGGTGATGGTATGATGATCAAACTTAAAAAGGAAAAAGTAACGGACGTCGGTGTGATAAAAATACAGGTGTGTGCTGATAATATTTTTCATGTTATTGCAACACCAAGTGACACTTTTTCCTCCAGGCCAAGCCTGATCGTTCCAAAACATAATTGGCAAACGGTGCCGTATAATGTGCAAGAAAAGAACAACGCTATTGAGATTTCCACTGCGAAGATAACGGCCAGAGTTTCAACGCAAACTGGAGAAATCGCTTTCTATGATAAGAACGGCCGGCTAATCCTTCAGGAAAAATTAGGAGGCGGCAAGATTATCTCAACTGCGGAAGTCATGGGTGAGAAAACTTATCATGTTCAACAGATTTTCAATTCGTCTAAGGACGAAGCTTTTTACGGATTGGGTCAGCACCAAAATGGCGTAATGAACTATAAAGGCCACGATGTGGACCTCTGGCAGTATAATATTGTAGCTGCTGTGCCGTTTCTGGTTTCCAGCAGGAACTATGGAATACTGTGGGATAATAATTCACGCACGAAATTTGGTGACATTAGAGATTATCAATCGTTGTCATCATTGATATTATACGACAAAGAAGGCAAAAAAGGTGGATTAACAGCGGAGTATTTTAAAAGTTCTGATTTTCAATCGCTTTTTACATCACGTACCGAATCGGCGATTGAGCATGAGTATATGGATAGCCCTGACACGTATCCTGAAGGTTTTAGGCGAAATGTCAAGAGCGTGCGCTGGAGCGGTGAAATCCAGTGTCGTAAGCCAGGTATTCATAAGTTCAGACTTTACTGTTCCAGTTATACAAAAATGTGGCTAAATGGCAAACTGGTTGTAGATTCATGGCGACAGAACTGGCTGCCCTGGACACATTTAATGTGCTTACAAATGGAGGCGGGCAAAAGCTATCCAATCAAAATCGAGTGGGTGCCGAACGATGGCTATATTGGATTAAAGTGTCTTAGCCCCGAGAGCAAAGAAAACAAAAACACCCTGTCACTATATTCTGAGGTGGCGGATCAAATCGACTATTACTTTGTTTATGGGGACAATCCGGATCAGGTCATTCAAGGGTATCGTCAAATTACCGGCAAGGCGCCTATGATGCCCAAGTGGGTGATGGGACTGTGGCAGTGCAGGGAACGCTATAAGACGCAAGAGGAGTTGCTCTCGGTTGTCAAAGAATTCCGCGAACGCCAAATCCCGCTGGATAATATCGTTCAGGATTGGTTCTACTGGCCTGAAGACAAATGGGGCAGTCACGAGTTTGATGCTAATCGTTTTCCTGATCCGCAAGGTATGGTAAGAGAATTGCACAAAGACTTTAACACGCACATTATGATTTCGCTTTGGCCCAAGTTTTACGTAGGCACTGAGTATTATGAGCAATTCAAGGAAAAAGGCTGGCTGTACATGCGCAATGTTGAGAAGGAGCAAAGAGATTGGGTCGGGCCCGGATATGTTTCGACATTCTATGATCCCTATAGTGAAGGGGCACGTGAGTTGTTCTGGAAGCAGATAGAAGAGAAGCTCTTCAGCAAGGGATTTGACGCCTGGTGGCTGGATGCTACAGAACCGGATATTCAATCCAATCTGTCACCGACGGAGCATCGACTGCGCGTCGGGCCGACTGCGATGGGTTCTGCTGCGCGGTATCTAAATACATATTCTCTAATGAACGCCAAAGGCATCTACGAGGGACAGCGTGATAGTAAACCAAATCAGCGAGTTTTTATTCTAACCCGTTCGGCCTATGCCGGACAACAGCGCTATTCTGCTGCGACATGGAGCGGCGATATTGCTACACGATGGTACGACTTGAAGGCGCAAATTCCTGCAGGCTTAAATTTTTGCTTGTCCGGTATACCTTACTGGACGACAGATATAGGGGGTTTTGCTGTTGAGCCTCGATTTGAACGAAATGTCAAGCCAGAAGACCTTGAAGAATGGCGAGAGTTGAACACACGTTGGTTCCAGTTTGGTGCGTTTTGTCCCTTGTTCCGAGTGCATGGTCAGTTTCCTTATCGTGAGATGTTCAACATCGCACCTGATGACCATCCGGCCTATCAAAAGATGCTGGCATACGACGAGCTGCGCTATCGATTGATGCCTTATATTTATTCTATAGTTGGTATGGTGACACATAATGATTATACGATTATGCGAGCGTTGGTCATGGATTTTGGCTATGATAAGAACGTGCTTAATATAGGCGATCAGTTTATGTTCGGCCCGGCATTACTCATTAATCCGGTGACTGAATATAAGGTTCGGGCACGCAAGGTGTATCTACCTGCTGGGACTGGTTGGTATGAGCTTAGTTCCGGCCGGTATTTCAAGGGTGGCCAAACCATAAAGGCTGATGCGCCTTATTCAGATATACCGATTTTTGTGAAAGAAGGCTCGATAATTCCATTTGGACCAGCTATTCAGTACGCCGTCGAAAAACCCGCCGATCCGATTCGCCTGTTTGTTTACACAGGCGCAGATGGTGACTTCACCTTATATGAAGATGAAAATGTTAATTACAACTATGAGAGAGGCGCCTATAGCACTATCTCGCTTAAATACAATGAGGATTCACAAGCCTTGACAATCGGTGCTCGCAAGGGGGGATTCCCCGGCATGTTGAAGAAGCGCACTTTTGAGATTGTCTGGGTTGATAAAGCCGAACCTCACGGCCTTGACCTTGATGGGCCGGCTGCTCAGTCTGTTCGATATGAAGGAAGCAAACTGGTTGTTAAACAGAATAAGTAAATCCATCAAAGTGAATGATCACGGTCATTGTATTTGACTTGACAAAGAATATCGAAATAGCCGGCTATTACTAATTGTGCAGGCAGAGACGCTGAAGTGTGATTGTCACAGCCGAGGCCTCAGGATCGAAAGCCAACGCGGGTAAGTTTCCTTATATCCTTGAAAAAATACGTGCTGTAAAGGTGATACGTAGAGGGTGCGCTTCACATTTGTAGGTGTCACCAAGGACTGTTCAGCTTCTTGGCAGTACGATTCCTATTCTTTCCGAATTCTCTAAATTTTTTGTAAGTTTTGTGATGTTTTGAAGTCTAATATGGTGGTCATGACCAGAGCGACAGATGAGCAGCTCGTTGAGCATTTTAATCGTGGCGACGATTCTGCTTTCGAGAGAATCGTCGAAGAATATTCAGCCGATATCACGGTGCTGGCTAATCGACTACTTGGTTGGCCCGGCGAGGTCGAAGATGTTGTACAGGATGTTTTTCTTGCTGTTCTTGTCGGCCTGAAGAATTTTCGATGCGAGTGTAGTCTGAAGACATGGCTCTTTACTATAACAATTAACGAATGCCGCAGCCGACACCGGCGTATGACGCGGTTGCTCAGGCTCCCCAAAAGAGCTGGAAAACATTGTGAGCCTTGTTCCAATGGCACTGCTGACAAAAATTCAATGGATAGAGAAACCTTCGAGAGTATTCGGACAGCAGTCAGGGCTTTGCCAGCGAAGTATCGTGAGCCGCTCGTACTGCGGTATTTGCAGGAGCTTTCGATGAGCCAGATAAGTTCAATTCTTGGTATAACTGAAAATGCCTTGCAGGTGCGGCTCAGCCGTGCCAGGGGCCTGCTCAAACAAAGGCTTTCGAGACTAATCGAGGAGACCTTATGACAGAGAATATAATCAAAGACCTGCTTCAGGAGGCTGATAAGATAGCTGGTGTCCCTGAGCAAGCTTCCATTGATATAGGCATCATACGCCGACGAGCTCGTAAGAGATATTTAATGCGTACGATAGCCCCCCTTATAGCAGCCGCCGCTGTGATAATTCTTACTATCTCTGTATGGACCCTGTCATTCAGGACAGCTAAACCGGTTGGGGACAACGACGAGCTTGCTCGGCTGCAAGCGCAGGTCAAATATCTCCAAGCAAGAACGGACGCCACATTGAAGCTTGTCCAAGAAATGCTCCAAAAGGAGCAAAAACAGCGTGAGCTGGAAGCACTACAAGCTCAGCTCGAAAGCATCGGCGATCCTCGCGAAGAAATAAGCCAGCAGGTGGAGCGAACGGCCCTTATCCTTGTTTTTCAGGCTGATAAAATGTACCGGGAGCCTGGTCAAAAGAATTCAGCGATGCAAGCGTACAGTCGAGTTATTGAACTTTTCCCACAAAGTCGATGGGCCAAAGTGGCCCGACAACGGTTGTTAGATATTCAGAATGCAGAGAATGTGACAAATTTGAAAGGAGATTCTATATGAGAACTGTGAAGCATGTGGTCTTTGTGTCTATCCTTGTATTTTTTATTTCGGGTGCAGCACAAGCGAGCAGTAAACCAGAGCAAAACAAATTAGAAAAAACGCCAGCGGTTTCAAATACACGGTTTGCCAGTTGCGTAGTCAAGGTAACGGTGGACCCAGCCGTTTTGCCTGTTAACTTCAAGATGGTCGAATGGCTGATGTACAGCTCAGGTGTTGCCGGCAAGGCTTCGCGCGAGGTGCTGGAACTACCACCACACGAGGGCCAGGAGTTCTTTTACATCGAGCAGTTGGTTGGGGCTTCTGGATACTCAACTGCTATACCTTATTCTAAGCCAAGACCAGAGCCAGATCCGGGTTATATGGACATGGATGCTGACGGAATGGGCCCGATGATGATGGAACAAGACCGGACTATAGTTGAGGCGGGCAGGTTAGCTGAGGAAGACGAACGTGATCGACTGCGGCGCTCCCGTAGGTCGCGACGCGATACAGAACCCGGTGTAGTTGGTGGACCCATAATAAATATGCCGCCAGAACATCTTTTGCCTGAAGGTGTCGTTATATTTCAGCTTAAGGTTGAATTGCCGGAGGATTACTTTAAGCAGGTGGCGGAGGAGTTTATGCACGCCCTTGTGGAAAATTTGCGCAAGACAATATCAGAAGCTTGCGTCGATGTAAGACACAGATTTATTACGCAACTCGACCAGGCTAACGAAGAAGTCGAACGCGCAGAACGTAGGTTGGCTGCCTTGCAAGGCGAACTCAATGAAATTTCAGGTACCCGTATTATCTGGCGAGAGTTCAATCAGCAGGAACTTGGCGATCTGCGCGATAAAATAGAAACGGCAGAATTGAGGCAGGCGGAAAGGCGGTTGACTAAAGAGGCTATAGTTGAGAAAATTTCGCGGACTCAGGCCTTAGTAGAAAAGCGGTTGGAGGACGACCCTATCGCTAAAGAGCTGCAGGCAACTGTCGAAGCGAATGCCAGACAACTTGCAGAAATGGAGGCTTCGGGAAAATTCGGTTTTCACGACCTCCAAGAGTTCAGAGAAAACCTTATCAGGGCTAGAATGGAGCTTGCAGAACGGCGGGAACAGATAAGCAATGATGCGGGCGCCAGACGCGTTGAATCTCTCAATGAAGAACTACAGGAACATTTGTTGAATGAGCGAAAAACCGAGCACTATCTTTCACAGATGCAACAGAAACAAAATAAATTGACCGAGCTAATGCCAAAGGCTGATAAGTATGAGCTTTTGGAAATGAAAATTGATATTGCCAGAGATAGCCTCGAAGATGCGATTCGGTGGCGTGACGAGCTTCAGCGCAGGTTCCGCATGATACAGGAGCCAGCCGTGACAATTATAGGGGGGCACTAACAAAAACTATATAAGATTACACAATCGGCGCCCGCAAAATTGCTAAAGCGGGCGCCGAACAATTCAACAAAATACTGCTTGTTACAAAATTTGCACAACGCATGATGCATCGGGTCAATGCTTAAAATGCCTTTTGCCGGTGAAGACCATAGCTATACCGTACTTGTTGGCGGCTGCGATTACTTCGTCATCTTTTTTCGACCCACCTGGCTGGACTATTGCAGCCACGCCAGCTTTGGCGGCATTCTCAACGTTATCAGGGAATGGGAAGAAGGCGTCTGAGGCCATTGAGCAACCCTTTGTTGCGTCGCCTGCGTGCTTAAAGGCTATCAAGCCGGATTCGACGCGATTCATCTGGCCAGCCCCTACGCCTATGACTTTCTTGTTCTTGGTCAATACGATTGTATTGCTCTTGGTATGTTTGGCTGCGAGCCAGGCAATTCTTAAGTCTTCGAGCTGTTCAGCAGTAGGTCTTGTTTTGGTCGGATAGGTCAGCCCATCCGGCTCCCAGCCAACCATGTCTCTTTTTTGTAGCAATAATCCGCCAACAATACAGCGAATATCGAACTCACCTTGGTCGATTTTTGCTCTGTCGATTGGACCGGTCTGTATAAGTCGAACTCTACTGCCCCAGGTTTTCAGAGTCCTTATGATTTCGATAGCTTCGGTGTCGAATTTTGGAGCAATGATGACCTCAGCGAAAAATCCACTGGCACCCAGGGCTTTGCCGAATAGACTGTATGAGCCCATGATTGTCTTGGCCAATTCGACATCAACATTTCGATTCAAAGCGACAATGCTGCCAAAGGCACTAACTACATCGCCTTTGTAGGCCTTGCGGTATGCCACAATAATGTCCTCATCAACGGCGCAACCGCATGGATTGAGATGTTTGACGACGACGGCTGCCGGCTCATCGAATTCTTTAACCAGCTCGAAAGCTGCGTTAGTGTCGAGAAGATTATTGAAGCTGATGTCGGTACCTCCCTCCAATAAAGTGCCGCTGCTGACGGAAGTTTCTCCGGTGGGCGGCAGTTTGTAAAAAGCTGCTGTTTGATGAGGATTTTCGCCGTATCGCAAGGTTGTTTCTTTCGTAAGGGCAATCGATGTCTTTTCCGGGTATTCGACACCTGCTCGCTTATTGAGGTATTTTGAAATGGCGGCATCATACGAGGCTGTCAGTCCAAAGGCTATTTTGGCAAAATCGCTGCGCAACTGCTCACTAACAGCGCCGTCATTTTTTTGCATTTCGTCGAGGACTTTATCATACTGGTCTGATTGTGTGACAACCGTTACGAACTTATGATTCTTCGCGGCGGAGCGGAGCATGCTGGGACCACCAATATCAATATTTTCAATCGCATCTTCGAGCGTGCAGTCCGGCTTAGCAATGGTTTGCTCGAATGGGTAAAGGTTCACGCAAACCAGGTCGATCGGTTCGATGTTGTGCTTTTTCATCGCTGTTGTGTGCTCAGCCTTGTCGCGCAAACCCAGCAGTGCTCCGTGTATTTTCGGATGAAGTGTTTTTACACGGCCATCCATCATTTCGGGAAAGCCCGTCACCGACTCGATACCGACCACATCGATGCCGGCGCCAGAAAGTTTTTTGGCTGTACCACCGGTGCTGATTATCTTGATGCCCATCTTGCTTAGCTTCCTGGCAAATTCAATCACACCGGTTTTGTCAGAAACACTTATAAGAGCCGTTTTGACCTTTACATCCATCGTACTTTTTCTCCTTCTTCTTAAAAGCTACAAATAGTCCGTTATTGTTTGACAGGTTCTAAACATGCTATCCGCCCATGTTCATCGGCGATGTATATTTTTGAATCAGTGGTATTGGTTGCGTGCCTTGAAACGTCGGCGATATTGACTGAGTAGAGCCTATGGGCGTTAGTGTTGTTCATTACTACGAGTGTTTTGATATTTGTGATGACATAAGCTCTGTTTGCGGATTCTGCCAATAAATCAGCACCTTCTTGCAGAGACCAGATGTGCTTGCCGGTTTGCCTGTCTATCGCGGTCAGTCCTTTACCGGGGCCATACTGGTAGACCACATCTTGTGTGACGCGTGGCGAACGGTCGAGAATAGCTTGGGTTTGATATTTCCAAACAAGCTTTACATTTTGGGCAGCAACTATGTCGAGCCTATAGACGCTTGTGTCCTTGCTGGCAAAAAATAGCGAGCTACGGTCCCTAATAACCATCCCTGCGATGGCTTCAGGGACCTTAAACTGCCAGAGGCCCAAGGGCCTGTCCGGCGTGATGCTGACAATATTGCCTGTGTCTGTTGCAAAGATGACAGATATGTCATCAGCTATAATGGAGGTGATCATTGAATCATCATCGGCTGCTACTTCAAATACTTGCACGCGATCCTCTACGCGCAGGGCATGCAGACGTCTGTCTGTTCCGCTCAGATAGAAGTAGGAACTGTTGCGGACAACGGGACAGATTAGACCAAGTTCAAAGTTCATGGACCTGCGTTCTGCGCCGGTTTGACTGTCGATCTCCACGAGCTTATTGCCGATTACAGATATGAGTGTTTCGTTGTAAGGCTCCAGTCCGAGCACTGGAATCCCTGGTGCTGCTATGGATCTGCTGAATATGACCTTGCCTGTTTGCCTGTCAAGTGAGAACATGTAGTTTTGACTTGACCGCGCATACATACGATTGCCTATGATAGAAATGTGCTCCAGTGTCTCGTCATATTTTATGGGCAGTTCACTCTGCCATAACATCTTCAGCTTTGCATGCTCGAGCAGATCAGGAGAAATTAGCCCCCGTTGATCAGCCCCCACGGCGAGGCTAATTGTCGCAGCGCCAAGAACTAACAAGCCCCCAACCCAAATCAATCTGATTCTAAATGCCCTCGGCATTTTCACGCCCTCATTAAAGAGATTATTTGTTACTTCGCTTGCAGCGCTCTGTCGTTGCTTGGAAACTGTCCTCAACTCCGAGCAAATGGTTGCAATGTCATTATCCAATCTTGGTCTTTACTTGAGGTCGACGTAGTCAGCTAAATCAACATCGTACTCAGCTTCAAATTTTCGCATCTGTTCGATGCGAGCAATGTCTTCTTCTATACGATTTGCGAGCTTGAATATATAGGGCTTACCCGCCAAGCGGTTCTTCAAGTCATCCAGCATTGGCTCCCATGAGCCACCGTACAACTGCGACTTGAGAGCGACCAGCATTCGGTGTTCGTTGCTCAATCGGTCGACGAAGTCATTGACGGTTTTGCTGGCATGATTAGCGCCTTTTTGATTATTTGCGCTTGTCTCAGCCATTTTTGGTAGCCTCGTCCGACGGTAAATTGTAAATCGAACGTGTCAGCCGAATAGTAACGACCTGACCGGTAGATTGCAACTAATTTTCTCAAATTCATTCTAATCCGCAGTTCTCACAGTATTTTAATCTAATGCTCAATGTATACAATAACAGTTTGTGTTGCGGTTCACATGACTTTTTGTTTTTTTCATCACCTAACATCCAAAGCCAGATTGGTTGGTATCGATGCATGTTAATTATGAGACCCCCTGGGTTTGTGGCGGTAAGAAATGCGGGTTAGAGCTTAGTGCAGTTATTATGACATCGGATGATTCCTATGCCTATGATTTTACGTTATTGGATGGTTTTCGTATTATCGAGCTTATGTTTGCCTGGAAAGTGTAGAAAGTTATTATTGCTGAACTCGTGGCAACGTGATATCTATCGTAAGAAGTCTCTTGTCGAAAATACATCTGGCGTCAGTTGTAAATATCTCTATCTTGGTAGGCAGTAAAATGCCTTTTTCTTCGACCTCGCTATAATCGTAACCACGGACGGCCAGGTATTCTTGACGATCTATGTCGCAAAACCAGAGTAAATCGATAAAGGAGTTAATCTTATTTTGATAATAAAAAATCCTATCCCAGCGAGACTTCATCGACTCGATACCTTCTTGTAGGCCATTGGTAGCACCATCTGTATTCATTATGTGCTTTCGCTCGAACCGGTCATACCAAAGCCCTCCAACTTTCATTGGTTCAGTTTGTCTCTTGAAGCTGACGGATGCGTCCAGAAAACTTATTGGTGCCGTAATTAAGCTTAGTATTGCTTCAGCATAATCACGGTATGATACTTGCATTTGCCGGAAGGCGTCTTGCTCACGCCCCTTCAGAATGGTAAGTTGTCCCTCTGAAAACTGCCAGAGGAGCATACCAGGGTGCTCCTGAAGCGAAATTCGAATCCCGAAGCAAGTTCGGGATGGGAAAACCTCAAGATGTTGTTGCGTCAGGTAAAAGCTGCCGTCCGGCTGGTAGAAAGTGACGACACTATCAAGGCTAAGCCTCTTTGTTTTTGTCCATTTTTTAAATCCCCCGGTGGCCTCAAGTGCGCCGGCGGCATAGTCGTATGGTTCTATCAGTGTCTGAACGTCAGGGCCACGAGCAAGTCGCCCCGTACTCTTGTCAGTTTGTTTGGTACAACCTGCAATTGCACAGGTTATCAGCAAAACGAGCCAAAGGGCTATTGATAGTCGGTGCATTATCTTTCTACTTCGTTACAGTTTGTTTTTCGTATTTTTTGGATTGCTCATTAAGCTCCTGCTCTTCGGGACCACATGAAAGCTTCGCCAATTGCTCATACAATGCGTACCTTTCCGAGGCATCCTTCGTAGCCAGCTTCATCAATTCCGCCGCCACTTCGGGCTTGGATTTCTTTAGTGTACGATAACGATTTTCGCCATAAGCGTATTCTTCAAACTCAACGGTCGGCGCCTTCGAATCAAGCTGCAGAGGATTCTTGCCCTGCTCTTTAAGGCGAGGATCGAATCTGTACAAAGGCCAATGGCCGCAGGCAACAGCCTTCTTTTGCTCCTCATAGCCAGCGGTCATATTAATACCGTGAGCAATACAGTGAGCGTAAGCGATTATCAACGATGGTCCAGGATATGCCTCTGCCTCAACAAAGGCTTTGACGGTTTGATTAGCATTCGCACCGATTGCCACTTTGGTGACGTAAACGTTGCCATAGATCATAGCCAACAGGCCAAGGTCCTTTTTGGGCGCCGGTTTTCCGGCGGCGGCAAATTTAGCTACTGCTGCTCTGGGCGTAGATTTGGACATCTGCCCACCCGTATTGGAATAGACTTCCGTATCCAGAACAAGGGCGTTAACATCTGCCCCGCTTGCCAGGACGTGGTCAAGGCCACCGTAGCCGATATCGTAGGCCCAGCCGTCACCACCGAGTGCCCAGACGGATTTACGAACCAGATAGTCAGCGACATCCAGCAGATGCTTGCATTGCTCGCAGTTACTCTTTCTACATTGTTTTTTCAGTTCATCCACGCGGGCTCGCTGTTGTTCAATAGCCCCTTGGTCAGGGTCGTCAGCCAGCGTCGCGGCTCGAATTTCCTCCGATAGCCCGGCGTCCACGCAGCCTTTGTCTGCAACTTCTGCCAATAAAGTTAGAGCACGTTCTTTAAACTTGTTAACAGTCAAGCGCATTCCCATGGCAAACTCGGCGCTATCCTCAAATAAACTGTTGCTCCAGGTCGGGCCTCTGCCGTCGGCTCTCTTAGCATAAGGGGTTGTGGGCAGATTTCCGCCGTAAATCGATGAACATCCCGTGGCATTACCGATAAAGGCTCTGTCGCCGAATAGTTGCGTTAGCAGCTTGACATAGGCTGTTTCACCACAGCCAGCGCAAGCACCGGAATATTCAAATAAAGGCTGAATCAACTGGCTGCCTTTTATAGTGCCGGCTTTGAACAAAGCCGGATCGGTGTTGGGAATCGACAGGAAATGTTCGTAATTTTCGCGTTCCTGGATACGTATCGGCTCTTGAGGAACCATGTTAATGGCGTTTCGGCCAGTGGGCTTCTTATTTTCGTCCTTTTCTTGCGCAGGACAATTCAGGACACATGCACCGCAACCGGTACAATCCTCCGGGGCCACCTGAACGGTGAATTTCATACCCGCGTAATCTTTGCCCTTGGCATCAGCGTTTTTGAATGTCGCGGGTGCGTCTTTTAGATACTTTTTATCATAAGCCTTTATCCTTATGGCTGCGTGCGGACAAAGCAGCGAGCACATTCCACATTGAATGCAGATCTCCGGCTCCCACTGTGGAATGTTCACAGCAATGTTACGCTTTTCAAATTGGGTCGTACCTGTGGGAAACTTACCATCTTCGGGCATCTTGCTTACGGGAAGCTTATCTCCGTGAAGGGCTATTAGTTCTGCGGTGATATTCTTGACAAAATCGGGTGCATCTTCAGGTACCGGTGGCCTCATTTTGATCCTGCTTGTCACTTTGCCTGGTACCTCCACTTGATAAATTCTCTCCAGCGCTCCATCAACAGCAGCATAATTCATCTGCACGATCTTTTCGCCCTTTTTACCGTAGGTCTTCTGAATAGCATCCTTTATAGCTTTGACGGCGGTATCGAGGGAAATGATGTTGCTGATTTTGAAAAATGCTGTCTGCATAATAACGTTAATTCTCGGTCCCAGGCCAATCTCCTGGGCAAGTGAAATCGCATCGATAACGTAGAACTTTAGTTTCTTGTCGATGATTTGCTTTTGCACTTCTTGTGGTAGTGTGTCCCAAACCTCGTTTTTGCTATGGCTGCTCGTTAAAAGAAAGGTTGCCCCCTGCCGGGCTGCGGAGAGCATATCGTATTTTTCCAAGAAAATCGGATTATGGCATGCAACGAAGTCGGCTTTGCTCACAAGGTAGGGCCTTCGGATAATCTGTTTGCCAAACCGCAAGTGTGATATGGTGACGGCTCCTGCCTTTCGAGAATCATACACGAAATACGCCTGGGCGTAGTTATCTGTTAGCTCACCGATAATCTTTATTGAATTTCTATTTGCGCCCACTGTTCCATCCGAGCCCAGGCCCCAGAACATAGCTGAGAAGAGTCCTTCGCTGCTAATCTCAAAAGATTCATTAACTTCCAAACTTGTGTTTGTCACGTCATCAATAATGCCCACCGTAAAACCATGTTTGGGCTTAGGGACATCAAGATTATCGAAGACAGCTTTCACCATGGCGGGTGTAAACTCTTTTGAACCCAGTCCGTACCGCCCGCCGACTATTAGAGGATATTTGTCAAGAGAAGCCAGGCCCTGGGACATAGCTTCGCCAACAGCAGTGCGAACATCGAGGTACAACGGCTCGCCGAGTGCTCCGGGTTCTTTGGTCCGGTCCAGCACAGCGATCTTCTTGACGGTCTTGGGCAGAGCATTGACAAAATGCTCGGTGCTGAATGGCCTGTAAAGACGAACCTTGATCAGGCCAACCTTTTCTCCCTTTGAGGCCATATATTCTGTTGTTTCGTGAGCGGTATCGGCGCCGGAGCCCATTATTATAATAACCTTGTCAGCATCTTTTGCACCTACGTAATCGAACAACTTGTACTCTCTGCCGACGACTTTTGCGAACTTGTCCATCGTTTGCTGAACGATTTTGGGCGCAGCCAAGTAATACTTGTTGACAGTTTCCCGGCCCTGGAAATAAACATCGGGATTTTGCGCGGTGCCTGAAATCATAGGTCTATCCGGTGTCAATGCCCGGCCCTTGTGCTGGGCAACGAGCTCATCATCGATTATTGCCCGCATATCGTCAAATGTTATTTCCTCAACCTTCTGGACTTCATGGCTGGTTCTAAAGCCATCAAAGAAATGCAGGAAAGGCACACGCGTCGCTAAAGTCGCCTGTTGGGCGATAAGCGCGAAATCCATTACCTCCTGGATATTGGCCGAGCTGAGCATAGCAAAGCCTGTTTCGCGACAGGTCATAACGTCGGAATGATCACCGAATATTGACAATGCCTGACAGGCTAATGAGCGTGCGGATATATGAAAGACCGTGGGCAATAACTCCCCTGCGATTTTGTACATATTGGGAATCATTAGCAGCAATCCTTGTGAGGCTGTAAAGGTAGTTGTTAGAGCCCCTGTAGCAAGCGCACCATGGACAGCACCAGATGCACCTCCTTCAGACTGCATCTCCGTAACCGAGGGGATGGTCCCCCAAATGTTAGGTTCGCCCTTAGCTGTTTTAGCATCTGCTATCTCACCCATAGATGAGCTTGGCGTTATGGGATAAATTGCGATAACTTCGTTAGTAGCGTGAGCTACGTATGATGCGGCTGTATTGCCGTCGATTGTAACAATTCTGCGTTTCATAACTTCTCCATTTTCTGTACAAGCATGGACAAAACGGACCTATCTACAGAATCTGCTGTTTGCAGCAGATATTCGGACTTCACTCAATGACCCTCGCAAAGTGAGCCACAAGAGCGAACAATGAAGATTATTAGCTTAAAGATAAGCCTTCACTAGCCCTAAAAGCCTATTTTATACGACTTTTTTATACATTGAGCAACACAAAATTTCTCGGAATTCGGCAAACTCGCATCAAGAGCAGTTCTTGGGCGGCCTATTACGCTATACGGCCCACCTGATGATGTCGATATATACATACCGATAGTTACGAATCAAATTGATGCTGATACTCTGCAAAGAATTGCCGGCATTATTTGAAAGGTCGGTTTTTACATAGGGTTATGCAAACTATTACATATGAATTCTTGAGAAAATAAGTAACTGGAGAAAGGACTTTTGAAAAAACTATCTTCAATTGTGACAGTTTTGTTGTGCCTTGGCATCCTCTTGACCAGCAAGGGCATAGCTGCAGACGAGATGTTTGAAAGGTTTGTGCCCCTTGCCGGCCTTGAGTATGTACCGGGTGAAATCATCGTTAAGTTCAAAGACAATCTCTGCGAGGAAGAAATATCTGCTCTGAACTCAAGACATGGTGTCTCAACGCTCTACATTAGTCCCTTTGCCGGTTTCAGCAGGCTAAGCATTCCAAGCGGCAGCACCGTTACAGAAATGGTCGAGACATATAGTAAAAATGAGCGGATTGAGTATGCCGAGGCCAACTACATTGCTCATGCTTTGATGATTCCAAACGACGAGCTGTACACTTATCAATGGCATCTTTACAATACGAAATACGGCGGAATCCAGATGGAGCATGCTTGGGATGCCGCGACAGGTTTGGGTGTGATCGTTGCAGTTATTGACACAGGCATTGCTTATGAGAACTATTATCCGGACTCGACAAGCGAAGATGTCTGCTACGAGAAGGCTCCCGATCTAACTGGTACTTACTTCTTAGCAGGCTATGATTTTGTAGACGATGACGACCACCCTAATGACGAATCAAGCTATGGGCACGGAACTCATATTGCTGGAGTTATAGCTCAAAGCACTAACAACAGCTACGGAACTGCGGGGGTGGCTTTTAATGTTTCCTTATTGCCTTTGAGGGTATTGGACGGTAGTGGGGCTGGCACATACGCCAATCTGGCGGACGCAATTATCTGGGCAACTGACAGTAGCGCTAATGTGATAAATCTGGGTTTGGGAGGAACCAAACCTTCGGCTACTTTGGAAAACGCGGTAGCTTATGCGCACGATAGCGGAGTAACGATCGTGGCGGCTGCGGGCAATGACAACAGAGATTTATTGTGTTATCCTGCTGCTTATGACGATTACGTTATCGCAGTCGGGGCTACGCGCTACGATGAGAGGCCGGCTTACTACTCCAACTGGGGAATGGGTCTGGATTTGGTAGCACCAGGAGGTGATCTTACAATTGACCAGAACGAAGATGGCTATGGCGATGGAATATTGCAGCAGAGCTACCATAAGAACAGCTGCGATAATGTGTCTTGGAATTACTACTTTGCTGAGGGTACCTCAATGGCAGCAGCGCAGGTATCTGCGGTCGCGGCTTTGCTAATGTCAGCCGGTGTTGCTGCCACGCCGGTTGAAGTAAGACAGGCCCTGGAATCCACCGCTGAGGATAAGGGCTCGGCAGGCTGGGATCGACAATATGGCTGGGGGATTGTTAATGCCGAAGCTGCGTTACAATGGACGTCGGAAGTGCCGTCACCTCACCCTGTCGCTATGTTCGCGGCCGAACCCGAAAGCGGCGCTGAACCCCTGACCGTGCAATTTATTGATCAATCCAAAGGAGATATAGCAAGCTGGTCATGGGACTTTGGCGATGGACAAACGTCTAAGGAACACAATCCGATTCATACTTATGATAACGCTTCTCACTATACCGTGAGCTTAACAGTAACAGGCTCGGGAGGCACCGATACCGAGACGAAGCCGCAATACATTAATGTTTTTACAGCTTCGTCACCTTCGGCAGATTTTGAGGCTAAACCGACGGACGGCACAGCTCCGTTGACAGTAGATTTCATAGACCAATCCAGATGTTCAGCGGTCTTTGTCTACAGTGAAAATGGCCGCTTTTACGTCATATCGGGTGACGCGAGCGACTTGGGAGGCATTACCGATTGGGCTTGGGATTTCGGAGACGGCCAGACTTCTACTGAGCGGAATCCCACTCACACGTATAATCTCGCTGGCAGCTATACGGTGAATTTAACAGTGACAGGCCCAGGCGGTTCGAGCACTAATAACAAAGAGGATTATATGGAAGTGCAAGTACCATCAACACCAAGTGCACACGTTAGTGTTGACGTGTCAAAACACAGATCGTGGTGGATGGGATACAGAGTAATAAGTACTGTCCGAGTCAAAGATGCATATATAGATAACCTGCCCATCGAGGAGGCGACAGTAGAAGGGCATTGGAGCGGAGACTATAGCGAAAACGTATCAGGCATCACCGATAAAAACGGTACAGTCCGATTCAGTAAAAGTCTAAGCAGAAGTCAATCAAGTGTAACTTTTACTGTTGATCGCGTAACGAAAGACAGCCAAGTCTTTAATCTATCCGGCCAGCTCAGCGATTCAAGGTAATTAAAACTCGGATAGCTCCGCGAGGGCCGGTTTATACTGGTTCTTGTCAGGACTTTGGAACCGGCTTCGACCTTATAGCTGGATAGTTATATACCCCGACCGCATACTTGGGATTATTACATAGCGTGCGATTATTGCTCGATGCCGAAAAACTCAAGCCAACGTTTAGTTTCACTTTGACTTAAGCCGTGACGCTTTGCCGGTGGTTCTTTCACATTTCTTTTTCGCCGCAACTGTTTTTGCACAACGTGCCAGAACGTCTCAGATTTTATAGCTTTAGCCTTTCGTGCATGTGCTGCTTTTCGCAGTCTTCGATCACTGCTAACTATCGACAATCTCTTTGGTGCCGTACTCAGCCGAATTTTCTCTTCTATAACAGTGTCGGTATCCGTCCCTGGACCGGCAAAAAGCACGTCGAGATTGCTTATGTTGTCGAATCCACTTTTATCATTTGGGCCGGCACCGTCAAAGACAATCTGGCCGCTTTCGCCAATCTGCTTTAGATACCTGCCCACAATGCTGCAAAGCTGAATATCGCTGATCACTCGAAAATCTTCTTCAGCTTCACAAATTGAGTGTAATAAATTGTGACCGTCAATTAGGAGAGGCATTGTGTGGTTAGTATCTCTTAATATCTATGCTTCAAATCTTATCTCGCCGCCGATCGTTATATTTTATCAACACAGCAGCATACGCATCGGTTTAAGGGTCCGGTCGAATGGATTAAAAACCAGACCAAGAATTTCTAATGTCACTACTCCTAACAGTGCTTGGTCACCTTCTTCGCCCAAAACAACCGGAGTATAGGCCTGGCCTTGTTGAAGGATGATATACATTTCTGATACTGCTCTTTCGACTGTGGTCCCGTCTGCCAAAGTGAAAGACACTTTACGTTTTGGCTTTAAACCAACAGCCTTCCAAACTTTCTGTGGAAGAAGCGAATAAGTTGCTCCACTATCGATAAGGAACTTAACTGTTTTCTGCTTTTTAGTAGGCCCCTTCACCCGGCCTTCAATATATGTAATACCCATGATTTTTCTCCGTCATCGTTCTCCTGCTCAACTCTGCTAACAGTATATGACTGGATTAAACCCGACATTTTCATTATACATCTTCGGACTGAAAATCAGAAGCTAAAAATATATCGGTATGAGTCGAACAATGCTCGGTGATAAGCTAAAATAGAGTAGCCATTCACCAAATCACTTTATGTTTCAAATCTTACCTCGCCACCGACGATCGTTTTCTCAACTTTGGCTTTTGCTTCCCAGCCGTGGTAAGGACAGTTCCGACTTTTCGAGATAAACTTATTCACGTCAATTGTCCACTCGGCGTTTGGGTCGATGATAGTGATATCAGCCTGCTTGCCACGGCTAAGTGTACCCTTTTCGATGCCTATAATCCTGGCGGGTTGCACGGTCATTAGCCGAATTAATCCGGGCCAATCCAGGACGCCCGGCTCAACAAGTGCTTTCACGTAAAGACTCAAGGCACACTCGAGGCTCGCTATCCCAAAGGGAGCAGCTAAAAATTCCAGCTCCTTCTCGCTTTGCAAGTGAGGCGCATGGTCCGTAGCCAAGGTATCAACAAACCCATCAGCGATAGCTTGCTTAAGAGCTTGGACGTCTTTAGCGCTTCGCAAAGGCGGATTAACCTTGTAGTTGGTGTCATATTCGGCACAAGATTCCTCAGTCAAAAGCAAATGGTGGGGTGTCACTTCACAGGTAACCGGTAGAGACTCTTTTTTAGCAGATTTTATCAATTTGATGGACTCGGCAGTCGATATATGCTGTGCATGGTAACGGACATTCGTCTTTTTGATAAGTTGAATATCACGCCATAGCATCGCTTCTTCTGCTAAAGCATCAATCCCTGGCAGACCAAGTATTGTCGAATAGTAGCCGGCATTCATGACACCGTCGCCAGCAAATCCTTCGTCCTGACAATGCTGAGCTACAACCATGTTGAACATTCCGGCATATTTTAAGGCTCGGAGCATAACCGAGGGTTCCTGCACGCCCCTTCCATCATCGGTGAAGCCCACAGCGCCAGCTTCAGCCATCAGCCCCATCTCTGCCAGTTCAACTCCCTCCCTGTTTTTGGTAATAGCCCCCATTACGTAGACATGAGTTTTTCTTGTTTGTCTTCCTTTTCGATGAACATATTCAACGTCAGTTTCATTTTCAATAGCGGGGTTTGTATTTGGCATACAGACGACAGAGGTAAACCCTGCTGCCACCGCCGCTGTTGAGCCGCTGGCTATTGTCTCCTCTTCTTCGTCGCCCGGCTCGCGGAAGTGTACATGTATATCGATCAAACCTGGCGTAACCAGCTTGCCGCCAGCATCTATAACTTTTTGAACCGTCTTTTCTACACCTGGTCCAAGCGTGCCGACCTCGGCAATTTTCCCATCTATGACAAGAACATCGCACTTCTTGTCGATATTGTTTGCAGGATCTATTACCCGCCCATTTTTAATAAGAAGCCCACCAGGCATTTTACCTCGTATTCCAGATTCGGTTATAGACACACATTATACTCTTTTAACGTTCCTGCAGTTGGCCCGCATTTCTCACAGTATTTTAATCTGATGCTCATAAGGCTGACAAATATAAAAACTTAAAAACTCAAACTGACCGTTCTTCAATTAAAAACCAACGTAAATACCTATTTGACAACAACATATTGCCCTTTGTCATTCCCGTGAAAACGGGAATCCAATTTGCTCAAAACTTTAATAGATTCCCGCCTGCGCGGGAATCCCGAACTGGCTTCGGGAAAGAATCGGTCAGTTTGAGTTAAAAAACTTTATTGCAATGTGTACAATAACAGTCTGTAATCCGGCTCACATGACTTTTTGTTTTTTCATCACCCGACCTCCAAAGTTCGTACAACTATGATGCGGTCGTTGTCGTGGACGTCTTTTTCAATTTTTATATCGGCTAAGGTACGGGTTTGCTCAAGCAGTTCTCTAATAGCCAGCCCTTGTGCGTAACCTATCTCCAACATCAACGCAGCATCAGGCTTTAAGAATTGGTCCACCCTTTCAACGATCCTTCGGTAAATATCCAAGCCACTGTCACCGGCAAGTAAAGCTGACTTTGGCTCGTAATCTTTGACGTTTTTGTCAAGTTTCTCAAACTCAGCCGAACTTACATAAGGCGGATTGCACACAATCAAATCAAATCTGCTCACGTCCAGTTGGGGGACAAAGGCGTCAAATAAATCACCACGTAATAAGGTGACTTGTTCTTGTAACTGGTATTTTTCAAGATTTTCGGCAGCTACATCAAGAGCAGCGTCGGAAATATCTGTTGCAAATATCCGAGCATCCGGAAAGTTCTTGGCAATTGCCACGGCGATACAGCCGCATCCAGTGCACAGATCACAAACAAGCTGAGGGCCGGTACGCGCCCGTAGGAACTCGATCGCTTTTTGAACGAGCAGTTCTGTTTCCGGACGAGGAATCATGCAGCCAGACGTGATATTGAGCTCAAGTGAATAAAACTCCGTCTTACCAGTAAGGTAAGTAACCGGCTCATGCTGGCCTGCCCGTTTTACAAGATTGTGCAGCCGATCCAACTTGTCCTTTGAAACAGGCCTATCAAAATGCGTGTATAATTCGATTCGTTTCATTGCAAGGACATGGCTTAGCAAAAGCTCTGCACTGAATCTTGGTGAGTCCACCCCTTTCTCGCTTAGATAATTGCTGACCCAGTTCAGTAGTTTCTGTATTGTCCAGTCTTGCATGAATTAATCCAGTGCTGTGAGCAAGCTCGGCACCTTCTTGCTCAGATGTAAACCTTATCCATTAGTCTTGGAAAAGCGATGCACTGTCGGATGTGCTTTTCGCTGGTGAGCCAGGCAACGGTTCGCTCAACGCCCAGGCCGAATCCGCCATGCGGCACAGAGCCGTATTTGCGCAAGTCCAGATACCAGTCATAAGTTTCAGGATTCAAACCCTGCTCCTGAATTCGCGCAAGTAGCCTATCGTAATCGTCCTCTCTGACTGAGCCACCAATAATCTCGCCGAATCCCGCAGGGGCAAGCAGGTCAAAATTAAGTACGACCTTTTCTTCGGCACGGTCGGTTTTCATATAAAAAGCCTTGGCCTCTTTAGGATAGTGCGTAACAAAGACAGGTTTGTCATGCATTTGTGAGATGATGGTCTCGTCTGAGCCTCCGAGGTCTTTGCCCCATTGGAACTCGGCAGCTAATTCGGCGTGTTTAGGATTATTTTCAATCTTAGTGTCCAATTCGGCAAGCTCACTGCGCAGTTCGATAAGCTCGGCTGTGATTTTATCTTTTTGCCATTGTTTTAGCTGGCTGGTCTGTTGGGCCTCAAGCTCAGCGATTCGATTTTCTATTTGTTGTTTTTGCTCTTTCAGTTGTGTTAATTGCCGGGCAAGGAAGTCTTTGGTTTTCTGACTGGTCAGAATCTCGACGGCTTCGGTGTAGGTGAGTCTATAAAATGGGGGCTTTATCTTTTCAAGAGATACTATGTCAGCTTCCAATGCTTCAAGTTCACTTTTGTTGTTTTGCAGAACTTGTGTCACTATAAACGATACAAAATTCTCGGCCAGTTCCAATAGGCCCTGCAGGTCGATAAAGGCAACCTCCGGCTCAACCATCCAGAATTCGGTAAGGTGCCTGCGGGTCTTACTCTTTTCCGCTCGGAAAGTAGGGCCGAAGCAATAGACCTTGCCGAAACTCATCGCGGCTGATTCGAGATATAATTGGCCGGTCTGGGTCAAATGTAAAGGGCTTCCGAAGTAATCAACCTCAAAAAGTGATTGTTGATCCTCGCCGACAATCGCGGTGAAGATTGGCGTATCGATGAGGATAAAGCCATTGTCATTAAAAAAACGCCTGATAGCATCAACGACAGTGTGGCGGACTCTACCGATACACCACTGCCGATGTGAGCGCAGATGTAAGTGTCTGTTCTTGAGCAAAAAATCTATACCATGTGACTTTGGCGTGATTGGATAACCTTCAGCAGGTGCAATAATCTGTGCGTTGGTTACAGCAAGCTCATATCCGCCGACGCTCCTCTGGTCGGCTCGAACGGTTCCTGTCACTGTGAGTGATGACTCTTGTCCGAGATGCTTTAGCTGGTCGAAGAGCTCGTCCGGGACAATTCCCTTTTCGACGATGCACTGACAAAGACCAGTGCCATCGCGAACTATCAGGAACTGAATTTTACCGCTGGCCCGACTATTATAAAGCCAACCAGCGAGCGTCACTTCTTTACCTACGGATTTTCCTAAAGTGTCGATGGTAGTATACTTCATTTGTGCACCCAACCCCCCCAAATAAATTTGGGGGCTAAACATTTTATTTAGCCCCACGTTTTACGTGGGGTCTGATTACATTAGCTATATAGGCTGGCCATCCATTATATTTTGTTGCAGATTATACACGTGAAAACGATTCCGGGAAAGTATTTACTTCAATGGATAATCATCCCGAATATCTTCATTTTATCTTCTAAAATCGGACGCGAAAGGCTCACTTTCAATAAAGTCACTATCAACGATAGCCGATTAGAACTAACGCGAATGCGGATTCAGCACCTTTGACTCTTATGCTTGTTGTTGGCCAGAAAAGTCGGCAAAAATCTATTTATGGGGGCAAGAACATGTGCGAGAGAATGAATTGGGAAAAACTGCTGACCGAAAAGAGATTCCATACTTCAGAGGAAGATAACAAAAAGGATGATTGTAGGAGCCAATTTGAAAAAGATATTGATAGAATTACCTTCTCAAGTGCTTTCAGACGATTGGGACGCAAAACCCAGGTTCATCTATTGAGCAAAAATGACCATATTCACACACGCCTATCACATAGCTTGGAGGTTGCCAGTGTTGGCAGAAGTTTGGGAGTTATGGTCGGACAATGGCTAAGAGGAAAAAATTATGACAACTTCTCTGAAAATTATCCTCCCTCAAGAGTTGGAGAAATTGTTGAAGCTGCATGTCTGGCTCACGATATAGGAACTCCTCCTTTCGGACACGCGGCTGAGGAAGCAATTCGTAAATGGTTTGAAGAGGATGTAGATAAAATTTTGAAAAAGCAAAATCATGAGTGCAAGATAGAAAAAGAAGAACTGGATGATCTTAAGCACTTTGATGGTAATGCTATGTCGTTTCGTGTCGTTACCTACAAAGAGTACTACGTTAAAAATGGTGGTATGCGTCTGACGTACCCAACTCTCGGTGCTCTACTGAAGTATCCTTGGACTTCGCATTTCGCGGAAAACAACCATAAATTCAGTTGTTTCAAAACCGAACTTGAAAATCTCTCAAAAATTGCAAACAAATTAGGGTTGGTAGAAAAGGAATATTACGAAGTAGAATCAAAGGCAAAATATGCACGTCACCCACTTTCTTATCTTGTCGAAGCAGCAGACGATATTTGTTACAGAGTGTTGGATATCGAAGACGCAATACAGCTAAATTTGCTGGGCCTAAAATATTTGAAAGAACACTTTGAAGAAAAACTGTGTGACGAGCTAAAAAAATACCAGAGAGATCTACTAAATGATTACTCCATTTCGTGGAATATCAAAAATGGACTGTTACGTGGCAAAATGATAGGGTGTATGATAAAAGAAATCTCGGATGTATTCAAAACGCACTACGATGAGATCATGCATGGCAATTTTCAAGGTAATCTTTTTTCCAAAACGAAAGATGGTAGTATCTGCTCAACTCTTAACCAACTCTATGAAAAGAATGAGGATAATGAGAATAAAAAGCTGAAGGATAGAATATATCGTAATAAAACAAACGTGCCGTTAGAACTCGGTGCTTATAGTGCTTTACATATGCTGCTTGAAACAACTGTAGAATCCGCTTGTGAAATTTTCAAGGGTGGAGATCTATCATATAAAACAAAGATAATACTAAAATTCATTAAACAAGATTCTGAGGACATATTCAAAGGGAAACGTTTATATGAGATTATCATGCTATTCCTTGATTATATAGTGGGTATGACTGATAACTACGCAACGGACATAAACAAGCAGCTTATTGGATTGGGGAATTAGCATATCTGGGGACGCCACACTAATTTTTCGCCGTGTTTTCATCGTAATGTAAGATACCGAACAGCTACCAAGAAAAGCGGCCATTGTACATTTGTATCCAGGACTGGCGCAGAAAAACATTGACCGATAGATTCATAGAAGATATACTATTTTCAGTATCGGGTAAGGGGTTCAATCGCCCGTGGTAGGTATGAAGATATGGATGTTGCCCATTCGGTCAATGGCGTTCCCATAAGGCTGAGTTACGAAAGATGGTACCACATTGTCGAGAACCACGATGACCTGGCGAGTGCCTTTCATGAAGTACTGGACACCATAGAAAGACCAGATTTAATCACTCGTGGAAGCCATGGTGCCCTGAAAGCTGCGAGGAATATGGGCAGGAAAAAGTGGATGGTTGTGGTCTACAAGGAGTTATCCAAGCGAGACGGATTTGTGATTACAGCCTATCTCTTATCTAAAAGGCCGAAAGGAGAAGTGATATGGCAACCGTAGCCACAAAAAGAACCGTTGATTTTGTCAGAAACTGCGTTGCTTTAGCAACGAAGATACTGAAGCTCCCCGCACAGCACGTGTGGTTGGATTATGACAAAGAGGTTGATGTGCTTTATATGAGCTTTCGCAAGCCCCAAAGAGCCACGAAGACGATCGAAATGGGTGACGACATCCTGATCCGCAAAGACGGCAGAGATATTGTGGGTCTGACAATATTGAACGCCAGCAGCAGGTAAAAAACTCATCCCTCCCCCTCTGTGGGCTGGCTGCAATAGCTGTTATGGTCTTGGCCGCCCTATGCTATACACTCATTATATGTACAGTTTACCTCGAGTAGTACAGAATCTACATAGACGCTCATGCTACTGCTACATCTATTCCATATCGTTTAATCTCCTGAGCGAAGGTGCTATAGTTATCATTCAAGTCGTCAGGGGAAAGTGGCACCTGCTCAATATGTGAATCGACCTTTAGGGCTATCTTGCGTAGCAGCATCATTTCTTCGGCAATATCATGTCCGAATTGAGTTGAAATTATAGCAACATCAATATCACTATCAGGATTGGCCTTACCTTTGGCGTAGGAACCAAAAAGTATAACCTTTGATACGCTGAACCCATGTTGCTTGAGAAGCTGAACGAATTTATAAATTTTACTAATTTCGGATTTCTTTAAGCGTTTTTGCTTAGCCATCGCAGCATTTCCTTGGTCTGTTTTAGGTATTTCAGTGAAATTTGTTTTTTTGGCTTTTTGCTGCTGATTTCCTTAAGAGCTTCTTCGCCACCTGTTTCGTACAGATGCTTATAGCGATAGAAGCTGTCTCGAGAATAGCCCAGAATGTTACATGCTCGGGATACATTTCCCAGTTGTTTGGCCAGCTCCAGTAGGCCCACCTTGTTCTTGATGATCTTTTGATCTGTAGTCATCTGACAGCCCTTTCTTTCGGCTCGTCTGGATTGGCACAACTGCACTTCGGCTACGCCTTCGTTCCGTTGTGCCAATCAGTTAACATAACTTTATATCGGGAAGTGTCAGATTAAATCTTGACTATTTCAATTTATGATTTTCGACTAAGAAAAAAAACTACGTAAGTGCGTGGAATCCAAGTCTCGGCTGTTAAACTTCACCTGAGGATTCGTATCGCGAACACAAATTTGCTATGGCAGTATAGTCTTCGGGAGAGAGATCTTCCGGCCGACGTTCTGCGTCAACCGACACTTGCTCAAAAAGTTCAGTCCGGTTCTCGATCACAGCAAGTCGGCCTTTGGCGAATTTTGTGCAGGCCTTGAGGGTCTTGCGGCGGTGGCCCATAAAAAGTCTTACAATCTGTATAAATAGCTTCATATCGACAATGTTGTCTGCCATCTGCTTTTTACGTACAAAGCTGACCATAGCAGAATCAACCTGCGGCGGTGGCCAAAAGACCGATGGCTTGAGGACTCTGAGTCTTTTCACTTCACCTACGGAACTCAGAAGGATGCTCAAGATTCCATAATCGCCACTGCCCGGCAACGCTATCGTGCGGTCAGCAACTTCCTTTTGAATCGTCACGAACATGCCGTCCGCCACCGTCGGGCCTGTAGCAAGGTTAAGCATCAAAGGCGAGGCAACACCATAAGGCAGGTTTGCTACCAAAAGTATCCTGCCCGCGTGTCGTTGTCGAACACGATTGAGCGTATTAACGACGAGCGGATTGATGACGTTTTTGTTCTTTAGTATATCGGCACCAATAATATCGACGTTCCGGTTGTTCGCCAGTTGAGCTTGTGCAATTTGGATAAGCCCATGATCCAGTTCAACCGCAACTACAGTACCGGCACGTTCGGCCAGCGCCTGTGTCAATGAGCCTGTGCCGCAGCCGACTTCCAATACGATATCGTCAGTACGAATGTCTGCAGAATCCACGAGCAGACGCATTAAATTCAGGTCGATAAGAAAGTGCTGGCCAAGCTGTCTGTTCGGCCTGATGCCCGCCGATAAAAGTAACTGTTTGATCTGCTGCTTGGTCTGCATTGATGTAATAGCCAAAGATAAAAGACAGAAACACAATCTGAGATTCCGGATTCCCGGTTCACGCTCTTTGTGTTAGCGATTTTAGTACTTGGTGTCAAGTGTTCGCAGCGGCTGCTGCTATGTAGGCTTTTTTCTTTGAGGCCATTTGGATCGCGGTGATTATAGCGGCTTTGAAGCTGGATGGATTGGCAATATTCCGGCCTGCGATATCAAAAGCAGTGCCATGCGCTGGAGACGTTCTGATGATCGGTAGGCCAAGGGTGATATTGACTGCGTTTTCGAAGTCGAGCAGCTTGACAGGGATCATGCCCTGGTCATGATACATTGCGACGACGCCGTCAAACTCTCCGTGAGCGGCCCGCAAGAAAAGGGTATCCGCTGGATAAGGACCATGGCAATTTATTCCCTGCTCCTGGGCCAACAGGATCGCGGGCGAGATGATGCGTTGTTCCTCGTCACCGAACTGGCCGTTCTCACCTGCGTGCGGATTCAGGGCAGCAACGCCAATATTGGGATTATCCAGGCCAAAGTACTCTTTCAACGCCGTGTTCAGCAAGTCAATAGGCTCGAAGACACAGCCGATGGTAAACTTGTGTCGCACCTCAAACAGAGCCTGATGTATTGTGGCAAGAGCCACTTTAAGCGGGCCGCTGATAAACATCATAACCTTTCGCTTTGACTTGGTTCGATGTGCTAACATTTCTGTATGTCCCGGCCACTCAGCGTCGGCCCGCTTCCAACTAACTTTGCTAATCGGCGCTGTAACCACCGCATCAATGATACCGGCCTGTGCAGCGTCAATGGCGTCGAGACAGAACTGTATGGACGCCTCGCCAGCTACTTTGCTCGGGCCGTTGATCCAGGATGGAACAGAGTATTCATCATAATCCGCAACTACGACTTTGTATGGATAGTCTCTGCTGATTTTCTCATGTTGATGCCTGCCCCAGAAAGTTTCAATCTCTGCATTATCGGCAGCGTAGCAAAGCTGCTCGTTCATGCCGAAGATGATGAATTTAGCCGATCGGCGTATTTGGGGATCAACCAGAGCTTTGACTATGATCTCAGGTCCGATACCAGCGGGATCACCCATGGTTATACCGATAACCATCTGGTTCGATATCGAGTTGTTATTGACTTTATTCATAAGTGCGTAATCTGTTTCCATCTATGCTAAAGCTACTCTCGGCAACAGACCAGCGTAACGAGTAATTACAGATAGGTCAAAAGCCGAGCTGCTGGAGCCTTTCCACTGTTAAGGGCTGTTTTTGCGGCATAAGGCTCTCAAGCTGTCTTTTGACCGCCTTAATTATTATATCAATTTCGATATTAACCTGGTCGCCTATTTTGGCCTTGCCCAGCGTTGTTTTTTTTAGGGTCTGTGGGATTACAGCGATACTAAAGCTGCTCTGGTTTATCCACGCTATGGTTAGGCTTATTCCATCTACGGCGACGGAGCCTTTTGGCACAATTTGGCCGAGCAACTCAGGCTCGGCCGT
>Ga0315545_1000874_pt1 | contig 31174 bp, 21 predicted proteins | sample SalMarSW160210MG_FD_203096 | JGI IMG/M metagenome (GOLD analysis project Ga0315545, IMG submission 203096) | Salt marsh sediment microbial communities from the Plum Island Ecosystem LTER, Massachusetts, United States - Salt Marsh Sediment SW1602-10 ...
ATCTGATATAGGCCTCGGGCACCGGCTCCAACCACACTGTCTGCCAGATTCCGGTTACTGCGGTATACCAGATGCCATGAGGTTTTCTTACCTGTTTACCGCGCGGCTGATTGCCCGCATCCGTTGGGTCCCAAACCGACACGACGATCTCTTGTAGGCCAGTATCGTTTAATTCCTCGGTTATGTCGAGAGTGAATGGGTCGTATCCGCCGCGATGTGTACCGAGCTTATGGCCATTAACCCATACGCACACTTGCCAGTCTACGGCACCGAAGTGCAGTAGTATGCGTTTCGGAACAGGCTGAGGGAAAGCCAATAGAGGGGGTCGCGGTGTCTCTAACCACCTCTTGGGTACTCTGAAGGTTCTTCGATACCAAAGACGGTTTTCCTGGCCGACAGATTTCATCACGCCTGACAAAGCAGACTCAATTGGAAATGGCACGAGAATCTGTCCATCGAATTCTTGTGGCTGTGTCTCATCTTTGGGCCGGATAGCATATTGCCAAATTCCATTCAAGCTCAGCCAGTGCTTGCGTACAAGTTGCGGCCGAGGGTAGCCCTTGTGCACATTGTTAGCTGAGATATATTTTGACCATCGTGTCATAAGTGGGCCCTGGATGGGCTGGTAGTCTGCTTTTGCAGCGGCGTTTATAAGCTCCACAAGCAGTATTAGCAGGAAAATTATTGCTTTGCTCTGGTGAAAGATTGGTTTGGTATGTTTTAGCCACATGATTTTTTCAAGAAAGTCAAAAATTCTTTTGTGAGTTTACCCTCTATCGTAAGTTGTGCCTGAGCCGACCCTCAAGGGGTGTAGCTGCCGAGATATTTCTGATTAAGTTATCCGTAAAAGAACTGTTTTGCAATGAAAATCCGGCATGCAACAAAAATGTAGGGTAAAAACAAATTTTTTGACAATTTAACATGATGAGGATAAGCTTTCCGTAGTTTCGGTTAATATCACAACAGATTAGTAATGTATGGAGAGCGAAAAATGAAAGAGAAATTCAGAATAGGTTTTGTGTTTTCAGCAATCGCAGTTATTCTGTTTGTGTTAGGTTGCAAAGAGAAAACCGAAACCGCAGAAAAGTCCACTGAAGCAAAGGAGCAGGCCAAAATGAGTATTACAAAGGAATCTTTTGGAAAGATGCCCGATGGCAAGCAGGTTGATTTGTACACACTTACTAATGCAAATGATATACAAGCGAGGATCAGTACCTACGGTGCGACTCTGGCCTCGCTTCAGTTGCCTGATCGACAGGGAAATTTAGCAGATGTAGCCCTTGGTTTTGATACACTCGAGGGATATTTTTCAGACCATCCATATTTTGGGGTTACTGTTGGTCGGTATGCAAATCGTATAGGTGGAGCCAAGTTTACATTAAACGGCGTTGAGTATGAACTTGCGGCAAACAATGGGCCGAACCATCTACATGGCGGCATTAAAGGTTTCGACAAGGTGCTCTGGGAAGCTGAGCAAATACAGAATCCTGACGAAGTGGGCGTGAAGCTGACTTATATGAGCAAGGATGGTGAAGAAGGATACCCAGGCAATTTGGCCTGTGTTGTCACATACACCCTGAACAATGATAATGAGCTAAAGATAAGCTACGAAGCTGTAACGGACAAAACAACCGTTGTCAATCTAACTAATCATACATATTGGAATCTCGCAGGACAGGGAAACGGTGATATACTCGACCATGAGCTTATGATAAATGCAGATAAATTTACTCCTGTTAATGATGAGCTTATACCAACCGGCGAAATCAAAAGTGTTAAAGATACGCCAATGGATTTCACAGAACCAACGCCAATCGGCTCCCGGATTGACCAGGTTCCGGGCGGCTATGACCACAACTACGTCTTAAATAGAACTGGTCAAGGGCTTTCTCTTTGTGCCCGTGTATACGAGCCGACGAGTGGCCGAGTTTTGGAAATACACACCGTCGAGCCAGGCGTGCAATTCTATTCGGGCAACTTCCTCGACGGTACGATAAAGGGTAAGTCCGGCAAGGTTTATAAGAAGCACTATGGTTTCTGCCTCGAGACTCAGCATTTTCCGGATTCGCCCAATCAGCCTGAATTTCCTTCCGTTGTTCTTGAACCAGGCCAGAAATACGAGACAGTAACCGTACATCGGTTCTACACGAAGTGAAAAAGGCGAAAATTAGCGGCGTGGATTTTGAGCCCTTCGGTTCTTTGCGTGACATCGTCTAATTTATGGTATTTTAGATAACCTATAGCAGGTTCTGTCTTAGCTTGCATGGGCCAAAAGCATAAGGGGAGATGTGCCTTAAAGGAGAGCATCTGGGGTGTTGAGTTCAAATAGGTGTTTTTTTACTCACCGAATCCTCTATTCAGAAACAAGCGTAAATGCAGAATGACGGGATGGTACCGGGTGAAGTTTTTGTACCGGCCATTGAGGTTGCTGGTTTATGCAAACGATTTGCCGATGTGACCGCGGTCGATAGAATTTCGTTTAGCGTCCGTCGAGGTGAGTTGTTCGGATTTCTTGGGCCCAACGGTGCAGGTAAAACCACGACAATCAACATGCTCACCGGCTTGGCTCGGCCAGACGCAGGGACGATCCGAATCAGCGGTATTGACTGCACGGGTAATCCCAAAGCGGCCCAACACTTGATCGGTGTCGTCCCGGATGAAAGCAATCTTTATCCTGAGTTGACGGGTTTTGAGAACTTGTGTTTCTGTGCGGCCCTATATGGTATGAGTAAGGCCGAGCGCCAAGCGCGTGCCCGTGAGCTTCTGGATACATTCGATCTGACCCAGGCGGCAAGCAGAAAATTCGGTGGCTATTCCAGGGGCATGAAACGCAAGCTCACCATCGCCGCCGGTATCATTCACAAACCTGAAATATTGTTCTTGGACGAGCCTACAACAGGCGTTGATGTGGCAGGTGCTAGGCAAATTCGCCATATAATCGCTGACCTGCACCGCGCCGGAATAACTGTCTTTCTGACTACTCACTACATCGAGGAGGCTGAACGGCTCTGTGAACGCATCGCTTTTATTGTTTCCGGACGCATTATACGGATCGATACGGTGCCTGAACTTATGCAGCCAATCCAGGAAAAGCACACGATGTTGCTTTCTCTCTCGGCTGTCCAGCCAGCCTTGTGCGAGGAGCTTTCTTCTGCATTTGACCATCTGATTTTCGAATTCATTTCCGATGGGCAAATAAGCGTTGAGTCTTTAGAGCCGATTAAGGTTGGTCCAATGGTGCGATTTCTGGAGGATCGCGGTATTGAAGTGGCCGAAGCCCGAAGGGTACAGCCTTCGTTAGAGGATGTCTTCGTCCGGATTACGGGTGTCGAGGCAGAAGCCATGCGTAAAGAAAAGGCCGGAGGTAACGCATGAAAAAGTGGATCGCTTTTTGGAGCATCCTGATCAAGGATATAAGGGCTTACTACCTCAAGCCGCCCAATATCAGTTGGGGATTGATTTTTCCTATTGCCTGGATAGGCATGTTCTTAATCAGGTCCGGAAGAGGCATGGAAAGCGTCTTATCTTTACTTCCTGGTTTGGTGGCCTTTTCAATCCTGTTTGGGACCACATCGATGTTGTCGGTGACAGTAACCTTTGAGAAGAAAAATCGTTCGTTCGAGCGTTTGTTGCTTGCTCCTATTCCGCTCGAGCTCTTGATGCTGGCAAAAACTGGCGGTGCCATTCTTTTTGGCGTGGCTAACGCATTCGTACCGGTTGCAATAGCTGCGCTTCTGGTCAATTTGTCTGAAGTGCCGTGGTGCCTTTTTTTCTCTGCTGTTGTTATGATCGCTGTGGCTTCGACATTTCTGGGTCTTTTTATTGCGGTTGCAGTTAGGGAGGTGTTCGAGGCCCAAACTTTCTCCAATTTTTTCCGATTTCCCATGATTTTTTTGTGCGGTTTGTTTTTCCCCATCGAGAAGCTGCCTGTGTTCCTGCGGCCCTTGTCTTATGTACTGCCTCTAACCTACGGCGTTGACATTCTCCACGGGGCTGTTCACGCCGGCAATACCATGCCCTACGCGCTTGACCTGTCTATTCTCGGTGCGTTCTGCGCCGGCCTGTTTATGCTAAGCCTGCGTAACATCAAGCGCAAGTGGATTCTTTAATTATTACCAGCATGTTGTTTATACTTTCTTCAGCCTCTGCTGCACTTGTGTTCTTTAATGCGGCATTCTACTCCGTAGATAGGCACAGTTTCATACCATCATGCTGAGGCAAAGGCGAGCATCTGGCTTTCGCAGGTGAGATTCTTTATTGCCATTGGCATAATCCTCATTCACCCCTCGGACGTGGCACAAAGTTGGTTCACTCAAGATAAACCTTATCGCTTGGCTTGATTGCGGGGATATGGTCAAGATTTTTCCTGACATCATCTTTGTATAACGCGAAGCTCGGGGCGATTTCTATAAGGCAATCTATCCCCGAAGCCAGTTCGGGGTCTGGCTTCCTGGGAACGGAGATTCCTGCGGATTCGAGCCAATCGGCTGCGCGGGCGACAATCATCTGCCTGGTGATATCGACGCTATCGACGCCGGTTAGATTCTTTGTCGGAGCGAATTCCTGACTCCGGATTGTTTCCAGAATCACTGCCTTTGATGCCAGCGGCAGTGCATCGAACACGAACGTTTCGAGCTTCACTCCGTTTGGTTCGGTGGGCTTAATGAAATTGCCTTTCTGGTCAATATGGGGGATTACTTTAACGGCTTTATGTAAGGGTAGCGTAAAACCATGAGCATTCAGCCTCTCTACAAAGCTCGCGCTAATGATGTGGATTGCAATACTGCCAAGCCTGAATACCAGCGAACCATCGGGATTTCGCTTCTCAGCCAGATCGTCAGGTAAGTCGCTGTATTCAATGACAGTTACTTTGCCGTCAACGAGACAGAAGTTGCCGACCTTCTCTTTTGGGCCTGTTTTTATTGCTGCCTTAGCTGACATCTCGGCATTATCAAGGGCATGCAGGCCAATGAATAACGGATCGAAAATATTAATCAGAGCATTATCGATTTGCCAGTAACTTATGAATTCAACTCCTCGCTTTTTCATATCTTCAAGGGCACCGCTTCGGTAAAGTGCTTTTAGACTTCCTCCATGGCCGTCAGGAGATTGGCTGATTGTAGCTTTGTCAGCCAATAAGATTTTCCCGTCGAGATTGAAGTTTGGCAGCGTTTCTTGCTGGAATATGAAAACGTTCTCAGGGTTTAGACCGTAGTGGTTATTTGAGCGAAAAATTTCCATCGTCTCAGCGTGGTTCTGCGGACTGGTCATAATGTACCATGGACAGTCGGCTTGATATTTTTTTGATGCTGCAGCGATGGTTTCTGCGAAAATTTGGAAGAAGGTCTTATTTTTTACCGGGCTTATAGGGAAATTGCCCTTCGGACCGTCAAATTTTAATCGGGTTCCCTGACCACCGGCTACCACGAATGCCGCCACCTTGCCTGCTGCCATCAGTTTTTTGCCCAATTCGACAGCCTGGGCATACTTGCGTTCGTTTTTTGTGTCGGCTGGAGTTGCGTTATAGAATGCCGGTGGTGCATATTCCCTGTGCAATGGGGCGGATGTGCTTTTTTTGACGAGATTGGACACCCATTCGTCAATTTTATCAAAATTTAGCTTTTCTATCTGAGCCAGCAAATCTTGTTTACGAGATGTGCTCAGCTCGCTCCAAAAACGTAAAAGGTGTTCCTGGCTGTGTTTTTTTAACAGTTTTTCTGTTTTTTTATGAGTTTCTCTATTAATCATGCCTACCCTTTTAGTCCTGAAGAAGCGAATGTTAAGCAAATTTAAGAAAATTTCAAGGAAGTTGGAAAAATTGACGAAATTTATTTGACAGAGAGTTGATTTAATGCTAACATTAAAAGTGAATTAGGTGGGTTTGAGAAATTTAATTATAATAATTTGAGCTGTCATCATATTTTGCTTTCTTCTTCATACCCTGAACCTACCTGCCGAAAGTAAAAGTACATTAATTGCTCGACTTAAGGTTTTTCGCCTAAAGTCTTTGTATCTCTGTAATTATGTACATGTACAATCTTCTATTTGGAAAAAATTTTGTGAAATTAAACCAGCCGCTATCAGGCAGAAGTAACATATTCATTATGATGGTTCGCGGGGAATACGTTTTTGACTGTTTGTGTTTTTGTGGCAACAGGTATTTATCTAATAAAGCCCAAGCCGTAGTGGAAGGCCTGAAAACGGTTGGCCTCGCGAATTTTCCATCAGTTGAAAGGAGAGCGTTATTATGAAGAAAAGAGGTTTTACATTAGTCGAGCTTCTGGTCGTGATCGCGATCATAGCTCTGCTGATGGGCATTCTTATGCCAGCACTGTCGAGGGTTAGGCAGATTGCCTTTAGAATGACCTGTGGGACGAACCTCTCAGGTATCGGAAAGGCGATGCTAATCTACGCCAATGACTACGATGATGAGCTTCCTCGGGCAGGTGGTAGAGACACGGAGTGGGGTGGACCGGTAACGTGGGATGCTGCTGATAGGTATACAGCGTATGGCTTATCTACAGATAGCACTGGCGGTAGGGCGACAGTTACTTCCAGCTTTTATCTTCTGGTAAAGTATGCGGAGGTAACGCCCAAGTCGTTTATATGTAAGGGTGACGCGGGGACCGACGAGTTCCAGCTCGTTGACTATCAGAACCGCAGTGCTGAATGCGAAGAACTCATCGATGCCTGGGATTTCGGAGGTTCTCCTGGTGATCCGGCTACGAATCATTGTAGCTACGCGTACCATCATCCGTATTGCCAGTATTCTTTGACAACCTCCAGCGAACCGGGTATGGCAGTTGCAGCAGACCGAAACCCCTGGATTGAATCGCCGGCTGCTGATGCCAAACCGTTTAGAGGGTCAGCTGCTGACGGCGGCCCGTTTACTCCGGATATGGATCCGTATAAAGGCACGGCTGAACAAGCCCGCTATGGCAATGCAAATGCTCATCAAGGAGATGGCCAAAATGTATTGTTCCTGGATAGTCACGTGAATTTCGAGAAACGATCTTACTGTGGCGTTGAGGACGATAACATTTATACGTATGTTATATCGGGTAACCAAGTGGGTTCACCCATAGGCGAGGGGCCAATTGCCTTTCAAAGTTTGCCCGGCTGCAGGAAGGACTCGCTTCTGGTACACGATGCCGTCTCGGCGACACCGACCAGACGGTAAGCCGACCGGAGAAGTCGTCTTTGAATGGTCTTGTAAGCGGCCTTGTGCGGTGGGGCATGGGGCCGCTTTCTTTTCTTATGGCTTTGGGTTTGCCAGGCACGGGCTTGTGTGAACCAAAGAATAAGAAATAACGTAGTAACTATAGGATAGGATTGTTAGAAAACTTTTTGCAGAGCTAATGAGATTAATCTTAACAAATAGTGGCTAATGTAGATATTTGTGTTGTTGGACAGGTAGGTTTGTGCGACTAATTATAATCTGAATTGCTCTTATATGTCATAGTAGTATTCATTCCTTTTACGAACACATCTGCCGTAACAACACGGCTCTTTGCCAATCAAGGCTTATCTCTACGTGAGTTAGATTTGTGCCGGCGCTGATAGCAAGCATAGGTGGGCTTGAAAGCAACGTTATAGTCTAAGTCGTTATCATATCAATCTACATTTCATTTTGGGCCTGCCTGCCTAAGAGATGTGAGCTTAAAGTGTGTTCTTAGGCAACATGGATCTTTATCACAGCCGGTACTGCTTAAATTGCCTGTAATTAGATAAAGTCGGTTTGCGCCGATTTGTTCTTACCGGCGGTTCTCAGGTGAACATGAATAACTGATGGGATTTGCGGGAAAAGCAGTGTATGGCGTTTTGGATTGTTTTTTGGCAGGGACTGTCGTTTTGGACCGGGCGCCGGTCCGAGTAGCTTGCAGTCATGCAATCGCACTTATTTATCAAAATTGAGCTTAATTGTACCTGAGGACAGCCGGAACCGCAAATCTTGAAACACTGAAAGGGCAGAAAAATGGAACGCAAAGGTTTCACACTGGTTGAGCTTTTGGTCGTTATCGCGATCATAGCTCTGCTGATGGGCATACTTATGCCCGCACTGTCGAGGGTCCGGCAGATTGCCTTTAGAATGGTCTGCGGTACGAACCTCTCAGGTATCGGAAAGGCTATGCTAATTTATGCCAATGACTACGATGACGAGCTTCCCCGGGCAGGTGGTAGAGACACTGAGTGGGGAGCAGCGGTAACGTGGGATGCTGAAGACAGGTTCACAGCATACGGCTTATCTACAGATGGTACTGGCGGTACCGCGACAGTTACTTCCAGCTTTTATCTTTTGGTAAAGTATGCGGAGGTAACGCCCAAGTCGTTTATCTGTAAGGGCGACGCCGGCACTACGGAGTTTAAGCTTGTTGACTATCAGAACCGTAATCCCGAATGCGAAGAACTCATTGATGCCTGGGATTTTGGAGGTAGCGGTCGTGCTGCAGGTGATCCGGCAACGACCCATTGTAGTTATGCGTACCATCATCCGTACAGCAAGTATTCTTTGACAACCTCCAGCGAGCCGGGTATGGCAGTTGCAGCAGACCGAAATCCCTGGATTGAGTCGCCGGCTGCTGAGGCCAAACCTTTCCGAGGATCGACAACTGACGGCGGCCCGTTTACTCCGGATATGGATCCGTATAAAGGCACGGCTAATCAAGCCCGCTATGGCAATGCAAATGCTCATCAAGAGGATGGTCAAAATGTATTGTTCCTTGATAGTCACGTGAACTTTGAGAAACGATCTTACTGTGGCGTTGAGGACGATAACATTTACACGTATGTTATATCGGGCAGTCCGGTAGGTTCACCGATAGGCGAGGGGCCAGTTGTTTTTAACAGTGAGCCTGGCTGCAGGAAGGATTCGTTCCTGGTACACGACATCGAGGGGTCGGTCCGGTGATAAGACCCCACTAAAAGTAAAGGACTCGGAGTAATACTACGTTGACCAGGGTGATTTGGTTATACGCGATTGGTGACCTGCCACATCGACGAGTGTATAATTATATTGTACATGGTGTGGTTCTAATTAGAATTGATTGAGATAGTCCCTGCAAGATTGTTTATGGACGGCCTTGTGTGATTGAACACAAGGCCGTTTTTTCTGTACATAAGACTTGTCCGTGAGCCGGTGAAAATCCTTGTTTGTAGTATTTGCTTTGCCTGCTGTTTATGTTAAAGTGTAGTTTCATTTGTACTTAGGAGTACGAAAATTGGGACAAACACTTGTTTATAAAATACTTGCTGAGCACCTTGTTAGCGGCAAACTCGCTGCCGGTGAGCAGATTGGCATTCGGATTGATCAAACGCTCACGCAAGATGCTACCGGAACGACTGCATTCTTGTTATACGAGTCCATGGGAGCAAGCCGAGTGCAAACCGAACTTTCGGTGAGCTATATTGACCACAACATGGCTGGTTTTGGGCCGGAAAATCATAATGACCATTTGTACCTGCAAACAATAGCCGCAAAATGCGGCGTTTATCACTCGCGCGCGGGCAATGGCATTTGTCATCAAGTTCATCTTGAGAGGTTTGGTAGACCTGGTGCAACGCTTCTGGGCAGTGATTCACATACGCCGACCGCTGGCGGTATTGGAATGCTGGCAATTGGGGCTGGCGGCTTGGATGTGGCGGTGGCGATGGCAGGCGAGCCGTTTTATATACGCTGCCCGAAAGTGCTGGGCGTTAAGCTTATCGGCAGGCTCGATGACTGGGTAGCTGCCAAGGATGTTATTTTCAAGCTCCTGAGCATTTTGACGACGAAAGGCAATGTTGGCTGGGCAGTTGAGTATATCGGCCAGGGCGTCGAGCAGTTCACCGTGCCTCAGCGGGCGACGATAACCAATATGGGCGCTGAACTGGGTGTTACCACCAGTATTTTTCCCAGCGATGAGCAAACCGAGAACTTTCTTACCGCCCAAAAACGCGCACAGGACTATCGGCCATTGGCCGCTGATGCGGCAGCTAAATACGACCGTGTTATCGAGATAAACATGGCTGAGCTTGAGCCGATGGCTGCGTGTCCATCGTCGCCGGATAACGTCAAGCGGGTTAAGGATATTGCTGGAGCTAAAATCAGCCAGGTAGCTATTGGCAGTTGTACCAATTCGAGCTACGCTGATCTGATGATGGTCGCACAGGTGTTGCGAGGCAGACGGATTGATAGCACTGTCGAATTAGGTATAGCACCGGGTAGCAGAGAAGTGTTGCATACGCTTGCGGACAATGGTGCGCTGGCGGATATGATATCGGCTGGTGCCAGGATTTTAGAGTCATCCTGTGGGCCTTGTATCGGCCAGGGCTTTTCACCGGCAGAAGGAGTGATTAGTCTTCGCACATTTAATAGGAATTTCGCCGGCAGAAGTGGAACTCCGGACGATCAAGTATATTTAGTTAGTCCTGAAACAGCCGTTGCTTCAGCACTTACGGGCCAAATCACCGACCCTCGCGAACTAACCGAACGCCTCAAGATAAAATATCCGCGAATAGTTTTACCCGATGAATTTACTACCGATGACAATATGATTGAGGCGCTATTGAGTGAACAAGAAGCTATTAGGGCAGAGGTTATTCGCGGCCCGACTATTGTTGTACCTGAACCACCGCCGCCACTTCCAGAAAAACTAAATGGTAAGGTTTTGATCAAGTGTGGTGACAAAATAACAACCGACCATATTATGCCGGCGCGAACTTATTTGAAATTGCGCTCTAATGTGCCGGAGTATGCAAAGGTAGTGTTTAATAGCTTCAATGAGCAGGGCAAACCTACCTTTGCTGAGCGGGCCCTGGAGCTAAAGAAAAAGAACATTGCTGGCGTTGTCGTTGCAGGCGAAAGCTACGGCCAAGGCTCATCACGTGAACATGCAGCGCTTTGTCCGATGTATCTCGGTGTGCGGGTCGTTATCGCCAAGAGTATCGAGCGCATCCACAAGGCGAATTTGATTAATTTTTGCATTGTACCTGTAGAATTCACTGACCCGTCTGATTATGACAAGATCGATCCTGATGATGAAGTATTAATCAATAATTTATTAAAAGCAATAAAAGATGAAAACCAGGTTTCTATTGTGGATGTCAATGGATCATTTGAGTTTGTTGGTAAACTCGATCTTTCTAATAGAGAAAGGCAAATTCTACTTTCTGCAGGACTTCTGAACTACACACGTAAAAAAACAAGGGGAGAATAAAAACTATGACGGTTTCGTTTCGCGCATATGTGGATGAATCCGGAGACGAGGGTTTTAAATTTCGTAAGTCCTTAAATAAAGAAGCAAGCAGCGACTGGTTTGTTCTAGCTGCTTTTGTGACACGAAAAAAGACGGATCTCGAGGTGGTTAAGGTGATTGATCAAGTGCGTGGGGAATTCCAGCTTCATCCGCGAAAACATATTCATTGGAAGAACTTAAAGCACCCACAAAAAGTTAGGTATTCTCAGATAATCTCTGCACTGCAAGCAAGAATTATAGCAGTTTGTGTTCATAATCCTGATAAATGGGGTGGTGATGGTACTGTCAAAATAATTTTCTCCAACCGACAGGGTATGTCTTACAGTGAAATGAAAGATTACCTGCGTCTGCTCGAAAAACAAAAGCAAATAGGAGGAGATATTCGTATTGAATTTGACAAGATTCCAATTGATAGGCTGGAAACCCAAACTCCTGGACGTTCTATGGGATTACAGCTTGCAGATGCTGTTGCTGGTGCATTTTTCAATGCAATTGAGAGAGATAAATTTGGTAATACCGAACCACGTTATCTTAGAACGATAATGCCAATTCTTTACCATCATAATAATAGATGCAAGGGGTATGGTTTTAAAATCGTACCCCGAGAAACAGCGACCAATCTCAGAAAAGATGAAAATCTGAAATGGCTCTTAGAAATGTAATAAAAATGGCAGACCTCAGGACGTAGGAACCCACGCTATACGCGCTGCTGTCCTTTCAGACAACCTACGTAAAATCCTGCACATGCCTGCCTTATATATACTACGTTTATGAATAGGTTTCTGTCAACAGAATTTAGAAATTTTTTAACGAATTTTCGGCATCTCGGCTACTTCCAAAATGATTGGCAAAACAATAACCATTTTCGGCACCGGCAGAGCTAAGCCAGGCGATTCAGCTTACGAGCTGGCTGAAGAGGTGGGGATGCTTCTGGCCAAAGAGGGATTTACAATTGTCAACGGCGGATATGGCGGAACAATGTTGGCTGCGGCTAAAGGTGCAGCCGAAGTTGGTGGAAGAATTATCGGTGTTACGTGTTCGGCTTTTAAGGCAAGCAAAGCCAACCAATATATCACGCAGGAGATAGTTACTGAATCTCTTAATGAACGGCTCGACACTCTTATAAGACTGGGGCGGGGATATATTGTTTTGCCCGGCGGAACGGGAACACTATTGGAGCTGGCAAAGGTCTGGGAATTGAAAAACAAGGGCTTTCTCGAAACTGATAAGCCGATTATACTGGTAGGCAGATTCTGGATGCCTCTTGTGGATTTGATAGCGAGTGATGACCCGAGTAGTAGTCAATACGTACAGCAGACAGACCTGCCCGAAAAGGCAGTAAAATTGCTTGTAGAGCATTGTACTTAGGCCGAACTTTAATGAGTAAGAGACTTACAATTTTGATTTTGTTATTTTCCGTGGGTACCGCTCTTACGCAATCCAGTCTGAGCCCGGGTAAACCAAAACAGCGGCTATTGCGCGAGGGTTTCGTGCTTAAAGGGAGCGATGGGGAGCTGTCCATGTCGGACCAGAACGACGCATATTTTTTCCAGTTTGATTCTGACATAAGTGACGGCAAAGCTACTGTTGTAAAGGGCACGAAGCTACAGATTCTACCTTCGGCTACGCTCGAAAGAATGATTGCTGATGCTAGCAAGCGTTCAGCGATGAACTATCGGCTCTGGGCCAAGATTACAAGCTACAGGGGAAAGAATTTTATTTTTCCAATTTACTTTCTTCCTTTGACCAAGCCCAAAGAACCCGAGCAGGCAAGACCGGAAATAAAGATTGAAGCCGGAGCTTCGCAGCAAACACAACGCACAAAGTCTGACGATACTCAGAGGCGTACCGACGATCTGGAGATACCGAGTGAGGTCACCGCTCAACTGCGGCCCGGACCCATGATTAGTTCAATAGGACCTGCGGGGCAGCAAACACACAAGCAAGACATGATATTGATTGATAGAATGGGCTTTATCTTGTCGGAGTTAATGTATGATGAATATGGTATTGAAAAAAATACGCAATACGCAATACGCAATACGCAATACCATTTTGTCTTTGATGCATTTGGCAGAAATGTCAATACAACTCAACTCGGACTATTACCTTGTCAGGCCTTGGAATCGGCCGAACGATTACAGTCTATTTTGCCTGAGCCTGTCCGATTCAAAGTAGCGGGGATTCTGACAGAATATAAGGGGCAAAAGTATCTGCTGCTCCACAAGGCCACACGAGTTTACAGCCATGGAAACTTCGATAGATAAAAGGCAAGTTGATGAAGCTAGAACTTGACGAGATTATCATTTCACATAAGCAGCCCGATTTTAGGAAGAAGCTCACAAAGCTACGCTTTGCAGTAGTACATGCTGTAAGATTTAGCGTAGACAGCAAAGAAAACAAGCAGTTAAGAGATATTGTTGAAGATATTATGAAACGCGGAGATGCAGCAGTAGTAGAATATACGGAAAGATTTGATGGAGTTAAGATGACACCGCAGCAGTTCCGTGTTCCTAAAGAAGAATTGGAAAAAGCTCACAAGCAGATTGATTTACAACTGCTCAGATCGCTTCGTAAGGCAATTGAAAATGTGAGGAGGTATCAAACAGAAATTTTTATCGGTAAATTCAAACATCCCGGAATAAAGTACACTGCTATAAAACGTGTCGGTATTTGTGTGCCTGGTGCATCGGCACCGCTACCTTCGACGGTCATTATGACCGCTGTGCCGGCCCAGGTGGCCGGTGTTGAAGAAATCGCGGTCGTTTCGCCACCAAGGTACGAAGGCAGCATTCACCCGGTAATTTTGGCAGTATGTTACGAATTGGGCATTAACGAAGTTTATCGTATCGGTGGCGCACATGCGATAGCTGCTCTGGCCCGCGGAACCAAAGCGATAAGAAAGGTTTACAAGATTGTTGGACCAGGTAACCAGTGGGTCCAGATGGCAAAACGTGAAGTCTTTGGGCCTGTTGATATTGATTCCATAGCCGGGCCGAGCGAGGTATTGATAATCGCAAATGACAGTGCCAATCCGGCGTGGATCTCAGCGGATATGCTCAGCCAGGTCGAACATGACCCTGGAAGCGCAATCGTATTTACCGATTCGCAACGTCTCGCAGAGAATATTCTTATCGAAGTAAAAAAACAGGTCGAAAAACTGAATAGAGCAAAGGCAATAATCGAATGTTTAAAAAAGTTCAGCGGTATCGCCGTGTTTGAAGATATGGATAATGTGATTGAATGGGCAAATGACTTTGCGTCAGAACATCTGGAGATACAATGCGGCGATGAGAGCAGAAAAATCGCTGAGAAAATTGAAAATGCCGGCGCGATTTTTATTGGTGATTATTCACCGGTTGCAGTTGGTGATTACTGGGCGGGGCCAAGCCATACTTTGCCAACCGGAATGACGGCGAAATTTTTTAGTGCTCTAAGTGCCAACGATTTTATAAAATCAACAAGCATTATTGAGTATGACAAAGAAAATTTAGCTGCAAGTGCCGAGGATATTATTCGTCTGGCTGAGGTCGAAGGCCTTGATGCACACGCTAAGAGCATCCGCATTAGGCAGCAAGGTTAGACTCTTACACTTCCCAGTTGAGGTTGTTCTGATAACGCCAGTAAAAGCGCCCGAGTAGGTGGGCCCCGATCAACGCCAGGTAGATACAAATACAGCGAAGAAGAAAAGCTAAAATGGGTGCTCCCTGCGTATTGGGTGCAGCTTTAAGAATCAGCACAGCCGTACAAAAGACCAGAATTAAAATAAGCCCGCAGTATTGAAGAAACGTGCTGAGTATCGAGCCGACGAGCAGGACAGGATTAAGGCCGGAGACAGAATCAAACATAACAACGGCTAATAAGCCCATCGGGAAAAAGAAAACCGCATAACACAACAAAAACCAGAAAACTGAATCGATTGTTCTGGTATGTAGATATCGTACAGTAACTGGTACAAAGAAAACAGCCAGACAAGCAAGCGTCCTTAGCAATTGTGCTAACATATCTCCCAATCCTGGGGCATTGCCTATTGTCTCAGGTGCACGCGACCAGCCAGATGCGCTATTACGGATACATTCACAAAAGTACCAATAGAAATACATGTAAAGAATTATTCTTATAAAGATACCTCCGATTGCAACGATCGTAGCCGCAATAAGCAAAGGTGGGAATCCTAACGCAGCGTAGGAAAGTGTCTTTCCGAGAATCTTTATGAATAATGGCACTATAATGATAAGACCGAGCATCATCAAACCGGGCTTGTTTATAGGATATAAAAATATATCGATAATCCAGGGCAAAGTTCGTTCACCTGGGATTTCTGTTTCTTCGGTTGTACTTTCTTGTTCTAATTCAGTTTCATTCTGTGGGACTGAAATAAGATTTTGGCTAACAGCTTGCGTTTGTACTTTATCGTCCGGGGCATCTAAGAGGGTCAACTCATAGCCGGTTATTTTTGAATCTGTTTTAGAGGACTTTTGTGATTGGGCCGGCTTTGGTGGTGGGATCTCCGGGACAGTGATTGGATTTTTACACTTCGGGCATCTGACTTTTTTGCCCGCGGAGGTCTCAGCGATTTTCAGCTTTTGACCGCAGTTTTCGCAGCTAAAGCGGATCATGAATGCACCTTTTACCTGAGTAGTATGTTTTCCAAGGCTGGCTTATTGTTTTCCACACATATTGTACCAAATAGCTCTACTAAAAAGGACGCTTATATGCTGATTTTCTTCATGTAGGAGAAAAAATGCTACTATTTGTTTGCAATCCGTAGGAACCAAAAAGCTACCAGGTGGATTATATCTGCAACATTTAAGGGGGCAGTTGGGTAGTTTTGAGTTCAGTTGTGAACAAAGGCTCTTCTTGCAACTGTTTCAAATCCTGTCTTCCTTCGATCACGCTAGAGAGTGGCTCTTCAGATGCGGGTCAACTTTTCTTTTATTATCTCGATGGCTTTGGCAAGGGCATCGTCGATTTTAGCTGGATTTTTTCCGCCAGCCTGGGCCATTTGAGGCCGGCCTCCACCACCACCATCTATAATCGGCGCGATTGTCTTAACTATATCTCCGGCTCTTAGGCCCTTTTTGACCAGATCGTCGGTTATACCTACAAGGAGCGTTGCTTTGCCATCATCTTCAAAACCAAGAACGATAGCCGCGGACTTCGCTCGTTTCTTGAGCATGTCAATCGCCTCGCGCGCCTGCTCAATCGAGCTTGTGGTGAGCGGGCCAATCACGATGGATGTTGCCCCAATTTTTTCGCAATGCCCCAGCAGTTCTTTTGCTTGTGAAATAACATCGGAGCCGGAGGACTTAGCAGCTACCTTGAGTTTCTTGGTCAGCTCTTTATTGTCATTTATTAATTGAGAGACTCTGTCGATTATCGCGTCGGCAGGGATTTTGAGCATTGTCGAGAGTTCGTCGACTATGTCGTTTGATTTTTCGAGGTAGGTGTTAAGAGCCGAGCCGGTAAGCGCCGTAATTCTGCGGACGCCTGCTGAGATGCTCTCCTGCTTTATTATCTTAAAACCGCCAATAGAGCCGAGCCTGTCGACATGTGTGCCGCCGCAGAATTCCTTACTAAAGGCCTCGGTTATCTGTTCCTGACCATCAGCGCCGATACCAACTACTCTGACTTCGTTTCCATATTTTTCACCAAACAGCGCCATCGCGCCGAGTTTTTCGGCTTCGTCTCTCGGCATCACTTCCCAGCTCACGGGCAGGTCAGCCGAGATTTTTTCTCTGACTAAGTTCTCAACCTCCTTCAGCTCGTCAGTCGTCAGAGCCTTAGGATATGTAAAGTCGAATCTCAAATAGTCAGGCCCTACGTAGCTACCCTGCTGCGATACTGATTTGCCGAGAACCTGCTGCAGAGCCCACTGCAATAAGTGCGTGGCAGTGTGATTCTTTTTTATTGCGTTTCTATCTTTGCTGACTTTTGCACTGACCTGGTCACCGGCAGCAAGTGTGCCTTTCACGAGCCTGCCTTTGTGAACCACGCAGGCTGCTATTTTAGTTGTGCCTTCGACAATAAATGTGCCGTTGTTAGATTCGATAGTGCCACAGTCACCGACTTGTCCACCTGCCTCTGAATAGAAGCATGTTTTATCGAGGATAAGACCAATCTCGGCATTTGCCGGTAGCCGGCCTTGTGTTTTGAAACCCTCGCTATCTATCCAGCCGAATACCCTCGCATCGCAGGTTTCAACATGATACTTATTCGTATCCTCAGTGACAGGAAGCTCAGTATCTATTAACACGGTTGCAAATGTATCGGTTTTTTGTGCTGCTCTTGCCCGTTCTCTTTGCTCTTCCATGAGCCGATTGAACATGTTAGTATCAACTTTCAGGCCTCGTTCTTCTGCCATAAGCTGGGTCAAATCAAGCGGAAAGCCATAAGTATCATATAATTGAAAAGCATCCTCGCCACTGATGGTTTTCTTTGGAGTTTTGGTTGCTTGTTTGGCAGCGAAGGCGAAAATTTCTATTCCTCGATCAAGCGTCCTGCCGAAGTTAGCTTCTTCGGCTTCGATTACCGTCGCGACGTAATCAGTACGTTCTGTTATCTCATTAAAGGCTTGTCCCAGGCAATCCGTAACTACAGGAACGAGCTTATAGATGAATGGCTCGTGCATTCCCAGTTCTCTGCCGAACCTTGAGGCCCGACGCAGTATTCGGCGAATCACGTATCCTCGGCCATCGTTAGAGGGCGTTGCTCCATCGGTAATCGCGAAGACTATAGCACGAATGTGGTCAGCTATTACCCTGAAGGCATTGTCGGTTCTGTTGCTCAATGTTGCTGAATATTTGTGACCCGTTATATCACCGATTGCTTCAATTATTGGCATAAACAGGTCCGTGTGATAATTGCTTGTTTTATTCTGCATTACTGCCACGACCCGTTCCAGTCCGGCCCCCGTATCGACGTATTTAGCGCCCAAAGGCGACAGCTTGCTACCTGTCTCACGATTAAATTGAATAAAGACAAGGTTCCAAAGCTCGATAAATCTGGCGCAGCCACCATTAACTTGACAATGGTGGCCTTTGACGTTCTTCATGTCGCAGGCATCCGGGCCGAGGTCGATATGTATCTCACTACACGGTCCGCATGGGCCGATCTCACCCATCTCCCAAAAATTATCTTTTTTACCAAATTCCAGAACCCTGTCAGCAGGTATAGACGTTGCTTTAGTCCATAGCTGGGCAGCCTCATCATCCTTTGGCAGTCCGTCATTTTCATCACCGGCAAAAACTGTTGCCCATAGGCGCTGCGGCTCGATACCCCAAACCTTTGTGAGAAGCTCCCACGCCCATTGGATAGCTTCGGCTTTGAAATAGTCATCGAACGACCAGTTGCCTAACATCTCGAAGAACGTATGGTGGTACGTATCTTTGCCAACTTCTTCGAGGTCATTGTGTTTTCCGCTTACCCGCAGACACTTTTGGCTGTTCACAGCTCTTGGATATTCCGGCGCTACTAATCCGAGGAAGATGTCCTTGAACTGATTCATGCCGGCATTGGCAAAAAGCAACGTTGCGTCATTACGGGGCACAATCGGTGAGCTTGGGACAAAGGTATGGCCTTTGCCTCGGAAAAATTCTATAAAACCAGTTCTAATTTGCTTTGCGGTTAACATTACGTAAGTTGTAATTCTAATTTTTGTCCATTTTATCGGGACAGTTTTTCATAGCAGAGTTTTTTACTATCTTACTCAAACTGACCGATTCTTTGTGTCATTCCCGCGCAGGCGGGAATCTATTAAAGTTTTTAGCAAATTGGATTCCCGTTTTCACGGGAATGACAAAGTGCAATATATTATTGTCAAACAGGTACTTACGTTGGTTTTCAATTAAAATCCCGTCAGTTTGAGTACCTTAATTTTCCATTTTGGTGCTCCAGATTCAGATTTGTGTCAGCATCCAGGCTGAGATTTGGTTACGGCATCAGCTTGCCGAAAATCAGCTTTCGAGTCCTTTGGCTGCTAAGACCTTGCTCTTTAGCTCCTCGCACAAATCTCTATTCTCGGCCAGGTATTTTTTGGCATTTTCCCTTCCTTGGCCGAGCCTGATGTCACCATAGCTTAGCCACGTACCGCTTCTTTCGACAACCTCACAGCCGAGCGCCAAATCGAGCAGGTCGCCTTCATAACTTATGCCGCTGTCGAACATGACGTCGAATTCAGCGTCACGAAATGGCGGTGCGATTTTATTTTTCACGACCCTGGCCCTGACTCTGGAGCCGATAGCGCCTCTATTATCCTTCAGGGTGGTAATTCTTCTCAGATCTATACGGATGGAGCTATAAAACTTCAGTGCCCTTCCACCCGGCGTGGTTTCGGGATTGCCGAACATTACGCCGATTTTCATGCGAATCTGGTTTATGAATATCAGGGCTGTTTTGCTCTTGCCAATGATAGCCGTGAGTTTTCTCATTGCCTGGCTCATCAACCTTGCCTGTAACCCGACGTGAGTATCACCCATTTCTCCTTCGATTTCAGCTTTCGGCGTTAGTGCAGCCACTGAATCGATTACGATGACATCGACGGAATTGGACTCCACGAGCATCTGGGTGATATCCAGGGCCTGCTCACCGGTGTCGGGCTGACTGATAAGCAAACTGCTAATATCCACACCCAGCTTTTTAGCCCAGGTTGTATCCAGAGCGTGCTCAGCATCAATGAATGCGGCGACGCCACCTGCTTTTTGAGCACTAGCAATCACGTGCAGTGCCAGGGTTGTTTTGCCTGACGACTCTGGTCCGAATAGTTCGGTGGCTCTGCCTCTTGGAATGCCGGCGCCCCCAAGAGCGATATCCAGCGAAAGCGAGCCGGTACCGATCCCCTCGATTTTGGCGTAGCTGTGCTCGTCCATTTGCATAATCGCGCCTTGGCCGTATTGTTTCTCTATCTGGGCAATAACTTGCTGCAACGCACCTTCTCTGCTGGTTGATCGCGAAGCTGTTTCAGATTTTTTTGTCTTTGCCATTTTTACTTTCCCCTCTGTTTTAGATTTTGAGCTTTGGCTTTGCGTTTTTGTTTTATTGTAGATTATAACTGCCCAACACAGTATAGATTGGCCCCTGTGGTGTCAACTGGCTCTGGTACACACGAACCTTATCAGCCAGCACAGTACCAAGCTTAAGGCCTTTGTATTGCTCTGTCAACTGTGCCAGTTTAACACCTGCTTTTGCGTTTCTTATCCTGCAAAGTGTCAAATGCCCGCTAAATGCTCTTTGTTCTTTGGGCCAACCCGCCAAGGCTAATTGTTGGTCGATATCCTGCTGCAACTGCATCAGCTCCTCGCAGTCGTGACCAGCCCCAACCCATAGAACCCGAGCACTTTTACCGCCAAAGTGACCCACCATTTCGACTCGCAGCTCGAAGTTCCGATGTCGGCCTGTGACATCTTTAACAGCATTGCAGACATCTACCGCCTGTTCGTCCTTAATCTCACCCAAGAATTTCAACGTCAGATGGATAGCTTCGGGCTTTACCCATTTGACATCGCTTTTTTTAATGTCAACTTTACTTTGCAACTGACTCTGCAGGTCCGACAGGCCTTCTCGAATTTGCTCGTCTATATCTATTGCTATGAAGCACCGCATTTGATTGTAAGTATTTTGGATTTTGGTTAAAACTTTATTAGCTTTCTAAAAGTTTCCAGTCTACTATCGATATCGGTTTTGGCTATTGAGGTCAAGCCCTGCAATGAGAAATCAGCGATGGTAAAAGAGGCGACGATGGTGCCATAAGCCACTGCTGTTTTTAGTGTCTCAAAGTCTGTTTTGCCGGTTTGTGCCGCGTAGCCCAACAGCGCTCCTGCGAAACTGTCACCTGCGCCGGTGGGGTCCTTTACATCCTTCGCTGGATAGCCGGGCAGGATAAACATATCAGCATCCGCATTACACGTTATCGAGCCTGACCCACCTTTTTTAACCACAATTGAGCTTGGCCCAAGGCGCAAAATACCCTCTGCTGCCTTTATCAAATTCTGCTCATCAGCCAGCATTCTTGCCTCATCTTCATTTATTATGAGGCAGTCAACTCTCTTTAGAAGCGCCTTTAAGTCTTCGAGCTGCTCGGCAATCCAACAATCCATGGTATCAGCCGCGACAAAGACAGGCTTTTCAATTTGTTCGAGCAGTTCGTGCTGCAGGCTCGGCGCGGTATTCGCGAGAAACACGTACTCGCTGTTCCTGAACGCAGCCGGTACTTTTGGTGGTGCTTCAGCCAGTACGTTCAACTCCAAGCGTTCTGTTTTTCGCTCATCCATATCCTCAAGGTAGGAGCCTGTCCAGCGGAACGTTTTGCTGTGTTGTCTTATATCAAGACCAGATAGGTCAACGTCTCTGCCTGCAAAAACTTCAGCCAAATCAAACGGACAGTCCGACCCCACAGCACCCACGAGTCTGACCGGACAGAAGAAGCTTGCCGCCATGGCAAAATACGCAGCAGATCCGCCCAGGCAGTTCTCACTATTGCCGTAAGGTGTTTTGACTGTATCAATTCCAATCGAGCCGGTTACTAGCAGCGACACTTATTGACCTCCTTAAGGTTTGAGTTTTTCTCCGATTATAGTTAGTGCTTTGTCTATTCTTGACAGGATTTTCTCTCTGCCCAGTATCTGGACCGAATCGAAAATAGGAATGCTCACCGTGCTGCCGCACAGGGCGACGCGCAGCGGTTGAGCTACCTTGCCAAGGCCTACCTGTCGTTGTTCGGCCAGCGAACGTAGCATCGTTTCGATCTTTTCGTATTTAAATTCATCCATAGCAGTAAAACTATCCCACTCGATCCGTAGGATCATCCCGGCGTCGCCTTTGAGCAGTACTTTTTTCACTGCCTTCTCATCATATTTTATAGCATCGTCAGGCACAAATAGAAATCTGCTTTTGCGTTCAATATCAGCAAGCGTCCGCGCCCCTTCACACAGCTTGACGATTCTCAGAATCAGTTCATCATCAGCAGAAAGGACCGGCGATTCGACCTCCCGAAGATAGTCCTTAAAGTGTTTAAGAAGCTTATCGTTCGGCATCATCCGAATATGCTCGGTGTTAAAAGCAAGCAGCTTCTGTCGGTCAAACAAACTGTTCGATTTCGTCAGACGCGAAATGTCAAATGACTCTATCAGCTCTTCTACCGACATCACTTCGCGATTGTCACCTGGGTTCCAGCCCAGAAGTGCGAGGAAATTGAGCATCGCCTGCGGTAAATAACCACTTTGGAAGAAGTCTACTACGTTAATCTCAGGCAGATCTATGCCCAGATATTCTGCCATTGCATCGATGCTCGGCATATCTGGTGTGGTTTTACCGTTAATAAAAGAGTCGATCTGTTCTAATGTAATACCGGCTACCTCAGCAAGCTTTTTCAAATCGACCTGCTGCATAGCCTTGATTGCCTTGCGAAGGGCTTGTGGCCGCTCACGTTTGGATAGTTTACCTCCGGCGTCGCTTACAGTGACAGACATGTGGGCGTATCTCGGCAGCGTTGCATCAGGAAATAGTGCCTGGGACAATGCTATCTGAGCCGGGGTGTTGTTGAGGTGTTCCTGGCCACGAATTACATGCGTTATTTTCATTAGATAATCGTCGACTACGCATGCAAAGTTATAAGTTGGAAAGCCATCACTTTTTTGTATGATGAAGTCGCCAATTTCAGAAGGTTTGAAACTGATTTGTCCCCGTACAATATCATTAACAATGATAGATTTATCCTGGGGGACAGCGAATCGAACAGTCATCGGCTTGCCCTGTGCCTGGGCTTTTTGCGCATCCTGAAGTGTCGGAAAGTATTCGGGCCGGGGATAGACAAATCCTTTTTTCTGAGCTTTAGCCTTTTTGCGCATAGCGTCAAGTTCTTCTTCGGTCTCGAAGCAGTAATAAGCCTTTTGTTGATCGATTAGTTGCTTTACGTATTTGTCGTAAATGTCTTTCCGTTGGGACTGGAGGTAAGGCCCGTTTGGCCCATCCACTTCGGGGCCTTCGTCCCAGTCGATGCCGAGCCACCGCAGGTCGTTTATCACCTGTTGGGTAGCGGTTGGCGTATTTCGTTTCTGGTCTGTATCCTCGATGCGTAGAATGAATGTACCGCTGTTACGCCGGGCCCAGAGCCAGCAAAATAGAGCTGTTCGTGCCCCGCCAACGTGTAGATACCCGGTCGGTGATGGCGCAAAACGTGTTACTATTTTCTCTAACATACTTTACCGTTTATGATTGCTTCAGGAGCAACTAAGCTAAGCTACTGGACCGTCATTGTCAAGCGTAAGGTGCTCTAATAACCCATCCAAGATAATATAGGCCATTCTTTCAACGGTTACAATTTGTGCTTTTCGATAAGCAATGACCATGAATAAGAGGCTATCCAGAAAGCAGATATTCTCCAACGAGTTTAGCCCGCATTTCTCACCACCACAAACCCGGAGGCCTCATAATTAAGCTTAAGGCGTGCTTTGATACCAACCAATCTGGCTTTGGAGGTTGGGTGATGAAAAAATAAAAAGTCATGTGAACCGGATTAGAGACTGTTATTGTACACATTGAGCATCAGATTAAAATACTGTGAGAAATGCGGGTTAATGATACGCCTGTAGTAGATTTCGTGATGCCTGCCGAAGCTCACGAAACACGAACGACCATCGACGAGTCACAAGTCACGAGCTACGTAGCCGCAAACTGGTTGTCATGCTGAGCGGAGCGTCAGCGTAGTCGAAGCATCTGGCCCCGAACGGAAGGTTACCTGCACCACCTATCAAGGCACGCAAAGGATATCAAATGGTAAGACTTTTTCTGAGCGCCTCCGCCCACAACCGAACCATCGAAGGTTAAACTTAACTGTTCTTGATATTAAAACGTCCTGCGTCGACTTGCAGGACGCTTTTTTTGAAGGAATCTCCTCACTTTTGCATTTTGATTTTTAGATTTTACACTCCTTATGGCTTTTTGCTGCTTGCCCTGAGCGCAGTCAAAGGACTGGCTTAACTGTTGATTTATAAAGGGCCCGTGTGCCCGACAGGGCCTTTTATTTTTGACTTTGCTGTTGTTCGGATGTACTTTATGGTCATATTCGTTGGCTTTGGATGTCGATTAGCAACGAGCGGAAAAAAGAGGGAAAAATAAATGCTGAGATTTCCTAAAAAGTATGCCCATATAGATGTACTATGAACAGTCGGAAAAAAAAGAACTCGAATATCGTGTTATAGTGGTAAATAAAGCAACGGAAACTTCTTATACTGGTGGAAGAGTAACGGTTTTATCTGGAAAACTATACAATAACCTGTTATGTGGCTAATAAATGAGTGAAACAAAAAACAATATTCAAAAGGTAAATGTTGTTAATTTTCCCAGTAAGGATAGGTAGGACAGGCTGCAAATTGTTGCAACTATATTATCTCTATTTGTCGCAATTATTTCCTTAATATTTGCAGCAATATCTACATATTTATACATACATGAAATTAAAAAGTGCCCAGATTTATATGTTTTTGTTGATTCGCCTACGCCTATATTGGGCAAAGCAATTTTTGAATTTGGTGATGATGGATTGTCCAAGCTATTAGAGTTTAATGTTTACTTGCAAAACAAAGGTGATAAAAAGTCTGAGTCACTTACACTCTTCATGTTGATGTTTAACACAAAAGTAGAAGCCTCATTGAAATCGCATGGTCTTTGGGTAGAAGACAAGAAGGAAATGAACTTTAAAAAGTTTTTCTATTAAAAAGAAGATTTAACTGTTAATCCTGACACTATAAGATTTATTGGGAAATATGATTTAAGTATCCCTCAACAAGAAGAGCAATTGTTGTTTGCTTTTTTCGTTATTGAGGGCGACTTTGAAAGGAAAACTGGACTGATATATTATGACTACTCGAATGAAAAATATAATGTTGCTCATTTCACCAAGCATAATCGGGCAACAGAAATATGGAATAAACATTTAAATTAATGATGAGTTTTGTCCCTACGGTTTTTGATTTGTGAAAAAGTATTATGTTTTTTAATAGGCCTCAGTGATAAAATTGATTTACACTACGATATTGTAAGTTTACATCGTCGAATTGCAGCTTTACATCATGGTGTTGTGAGTTTACATTCAGAGGCACTAATTTCTACATTCGCCGGTATTATTTCAGCCAGAATTGTTGGAAAAGGCAAGAAAAATCCGTCTTCGTCTCTAAAAATGACTACGTCGGACAAGGAGTAAAAAAGTGCTTAAGAGCACAAGAGTCCGCCTAACGGCGGATAAACTCCAGTGCATAAGACATAAAGGCCAGATGGTTTCCGCCAATTAGCTCACGGACTTGTTCGATGGCTAAGTAGGTTGGCGTTTTATATTTTTAATAAACTGGTATTTGTGTATAATTCATTTTGTGATTCGCAAAACAGTTTCAAATCCGTAATGGTTAAAACGGTTTATAAGTATATACGCATATACTTATGTAATCTTGTGCTCAAATCCGCGTAATCTCTGTAATCCGTTAACAAAATCAAATCGTCGCCGAAATCGAAGCCGAGCAGAAAATCATCAACGAAAACAAATTGCTAGTCGGAATCTTCCAAAACAAAATCTCCCCTTGCCTCTCCGCCCTCAGGTCAAAGTAAAACCATCCCCTCCGACACTAAGGTACTGTTACATAGTTTTTAGACAATGAAGACGCTGATTTGGGCATAAACCAGTCTCTGAGCCTGATCTTGAGCCTATGATTATCTAAAAACTTATTCAAGGTAGCTTAGCATCATAAATTCCATCACCTCAAAACCTCCACTAAAAAATTATGTTTCTTAAAGCACGATATAAGTATGTACGCATATACTTATATGGCTTTACAAAATCTTCTTTATTTATTGCCTGGCTCATATAACGTACCAACTGCTTTGTGAATTAAAGCCACATTTTTTTTATCGAGAGAATAATAAACATGAAAACCTCTTTTTTGAAACCATACAATTCCCGCATCTCTCAGCACTCGCAAATGCTAAGAAGTTGCCTCCTGCGATATACCCAGCTGCGACGTCAATTCGGTAACGCACATTGCTTGACGCTTAAGTGCCTGAACAATGCGAATCCGTGCCTCGACCGAAAACAATTTAAATATCCTTGCTAGCTTTTTCGCATCAACCATAACGACTCACTCCCTACTCCTCTTAACTATTAATTCACACAGCATAAAAGTCTAATATACAATAGTCAATAAGTATATACGCATATACGCATATACTTATATGCTACTTGTCCAACTGTCAAAATGGAAGCAAAAAACTCGTTGGAATCTTTGAGAAAAAAATAAACTTCAAATTCGCCGAAGTCTTATTTGGGAAATAATGGATTAGTAAGACAATAACGGCTCTCACCGTTAGGCCAGATGGTTTCCGCCTCTGGCGGACTGCAGATCGTTGGCCTATTCGACTGAGCTTAACTCGGGCTTGGTCGGGACAGGCTGCAGGATTAAATGTTGAAATGTTACCAGCAAGGCTATTCGGTAATCTTGTAAACGTCATCGCCTGCACGGACGCGGTCGGGAACTTTTACGCCAATCGAATCGCCAGCTTTTGCTTCCTCGACAGTTGCATTGTCTATTTGCATTGAATCAACCGTCAACTCAAGATCGGTGGTGTGGCCTTTGATCCGAATTTTATCGCCGACTTTTAAAGGGGCGGTCAGTTCAATGCCTGCGACAACCGGGTGTGCAAAGAAATCTGAAACCTTTCCGATAATCTCCTCAGCCATTTTGCGCTCCTTTCGACTTAACTGATTGCTGAAGTGAAACGATGTTATTATAACGTGGTTATCCCTTTATGCAAAAGACAATGTTAAGGAGTTTCGCCGTTGAATAAAGGTATTAAGAGGGGATTATAAAGTTCTGATAATGATAAAAATTGTCTTTGACTTTTTAAGAAAAAGCAGACAGAATGCTCAGTCTTTTAGTTGCAAGGCCCGCCAAACAAAGCGGGGGGTAAACTTCACTGTTCTTGAGATTAATCCGCCTCGGGCGCAAAAAAACCTCCTTTAGGGAGGCTTTTCTTATGTGCGGTTCAGCGCGATCTACGAAGTTTTATTATTCGAAACTTACCCGTGTTGATTTTTCTTTCTTACTGAGAGTTACTTTCCTGGCCTGTCCATTGGAGGTGATTATATAGTCTCCATAGAATGCATGTACTTTGAACATCCCGTTGTTATCAGCTTTGCCGGAAGTTTGAGTCCACCACTTATTAAAAACAAGGTCGCGATAAGCTAATGCCTGAGGTGTAGGTGTCCAGTCTTTTTTCCACATAGCTGTGTGTGGTTGCCAGTGCCCCACTTCCCAAAAGCCCCACATTAAAATGGCTTCAACATTAGGGTGCGCAAAGCAAATCGGAAAGAACATTCGAAGCGCTTCGGCCATGCCTTGCTCGTCATCGGCTACGAAAAGACATTCGGTGATTTTAATCGGCAGATTGAACTTGGCGAGCCTGTCGAGGGTCTGCTGAACGTGCTCTGGCGTAGTTGCAGCCCTGCCAGAGGAATCAGCTTTATCGATAGTAACAAAATGGCCTTGGCATCCAATGCCGTCGATAGGGACACCGTTTGCAAGAAGGTTTTCGATTTGAGTTATATAGGCAGCGGCGTTGTAACCATTCTCAACAAGAATGCCGTAATCATTTAAATACAGAGTGATATTTGAATTGCCTTCTTTGGCCGCATAGGCCATTTCTTTGACAATGCCGTCGCCGAGCCTACGACGGAAAAAGTTACCATTAATCATCTCATTGTTCAGGTCAAATTCTTCGATGCGGCCCTTGAAATGTTTTGTAACGCCAATCGCGCGACGGTTAATTGCTGCGCGAAGCTCATCGTTATTTAACTCTTTTAACCAGGGCATAATGTATTTTTCTTTCGCCCAGAATATGCAGTGGCCACGCATCGGTATGTTGTGATCCTTACAGAGCTGCCATATCCTGTCCGCGGTGTAATAATCTACTACGTTGGGCTCTTTTTCGCAGTCATACCATTTTAAGGCGTTTTCATGTACCGCGTAGTTGAAGTTCTCCGAAAGGATTTTCAGAAACATCTTTCTGTCTTCCGGCGACATGGCGCTCTCGTCTTTTTCCGCAAGATGATTTGTAATCGCGGTGCCGAATAAAAATTCGTGACGGACCTGCTCAACTTTAACATCAGCCCCAGGATTAGTTCTTACAATTATATCGCCCATTCTGATTTTTTCTATTCGGGCATCTATTGCAGATGGTGTCAGCTTTGCTGCGATATCATCCTGGGCAAAACACACAGGGACAAACATAATTACAACCAGAATTAAGAAAGTTGACATTGCCTTCATAGTACACGCTCCTTTTTATATTTGATTACAATTTCTGTTCACCGACTAACTGCTTATCCTAACTAAAATATCAAAAAAAATAAAGCCAAATCAAGACATTTGATGTGCTTTCTGCTTTCCGACCAAATAGTAAATTTTGTGAGGGATGGCAAGGCCAAAGTAGATTCAAAAGCATGGTTTTGCTGCGTTTCAGTACGGTGTTGTCACACTCTATACAAATTTTCTGGACATTCGTCGGTTTTTTTCTTGCTTTTTTTGGCCGTTTTGGCCATATTATCTTTTAGGAGCGATTCATACGGACGCGATTTAGTGGAGTAGATGTCTGGCCTAATGGTCAATATAAGACATTTGTCTATGCACCTTTGCAAGACGAAAGAATAGAATTTATCATTATTAAAGACCTGTGAAAGTTCACACGTCGCTGAGTGTCCGTTTCGGAGAGAAGGTAGGCACTAAGTGAAATTATCGTTTCATCTCTTTCGGTCGTCATTGTCCGATTTCGGCAATACGGGCATAGGATCTATGCACCTTAGGTCCCACCAAACTCCATTGGAATAAATCAATCAAAAGTACAATGACAATGTCAGAAATTGTAATGATAGAAAGCAGAAATAGGTGACTATATCACTAATTTATCATCCCTTACCGGAAAGGAGAAAACGAAGATGAAATGTCAAATTTCTCACAACAAGATTTTTTATAGTGTGGTATCGCTGATCATAGCATTACTGCTATCAGGACTTGCGTGGTCGGCCGATCAGGCGGTTCCGGACCAGGACCCGGGTGATCATTCGTCCCTGTGCACATCCGACGGCAGCATTCGGGATGACGAGCTGGCCGATTATGTGTGCAGTAATATCCCCAAGGATAAGGACGGCAAGCCCAAGGTCAAGGATGTAAAGATCATGGCGAACAGCTGCTATGGAGGAGGTCTGCTGGACGATTTTCAACGGATCTTTGGTCCAGGTGGCGCCTGTGCAGGAGTGCCATGGGTAGCGGGATCGGCCAGTTCGGCTGATGAGCCGTCGTATGGACCGAGTGATGCTGTTGTGGATTTGCCGGCGCACAAAGGCAAAAACCTGGGTGACGATTGGTCCCAGGCCCTGGCTGGATCTAAGACGATTAAAGGCGCCACAGGCGCTATTCGTGACAATACATCCGACAATGTTAAGAGCGATCTGGAGCGGGCCCGAGACAATGACGATTCCGGACCGAGAATTTTAGGTTTGGAGAATCCGGTTATCGGAACGGGCAACGGCGGCGATAAAATCAATTGGACATCGCCTGATAACAAGACCAAGCATGCGGCGGTGGTCTTCGGCGGTAAACAGACCAACAAGCGGCACCACAACAACATAAAGAACGTAACGGATGCCTTAAAAGGCGTGTGGAAGAATGAGACCAAAGTTATCACTCCTATCGACGGCGGAACGAAAGAAGAATTAAAGCTGGCAATTAAAGCGGCCTGTTCCATTCTGGATGAGAACACTCAGTTGGTACTCTATTTCAATGACCACGGTAATTGCGAATTTGACTTCGACGAATGGTATGACTGGTATTGTCCATATAGGGTTGATGTGGAAAATCCACTTGATGTAAACTTTCCTCTGCATGAGGGTTGGGTAGAGGGTTTGACGGCTATGGCCATCCAACCTACGGATGAGCCCATGCCGACGCTCGATCTAACCCTGGTCGATCCGATAGACAGCAATGACTGGTCGATCTGGCTCAATGAGACAGAAATCCCATGGCCGGAAAGTGGAATTATACCGGCGGGCGATTATCAATTGCCCGTGGATTATACTGCGATTCGGACCGGGGAGAATCATCTCAGTATATCTACCACAAATCCGACCGCCGTGATGATACTGAATGGTCTGCAACTGCATAGCGGTCCTATCAATGAAATCGAAGTCGAAGTCGAATATGAGATCGGCACCATCGACGACTTCGAGAGCTATACGGATAACTGGGAGTTAGGTGAGGCGATCTGGCAGACTTGGATCGATGGTTTGGTAGACCCGAATAACGGTGGCTCACAGGTTGGTTATTACGAACCGCCCTTCGCTGAGCAGGAAATCGTCCACAGCGGTGACAAATCCATGCCGTTCTTCTACATCAACATTGAGCTCACCACAGAATCCAGTGCCTACCGCACATTCGAGCCGCCCATGGACTGGAGTGATTATGACACCTTGTCTATGTGGATATATGGAGATCCGAACAACACGGGCAGTAATTTCTTCATCCAGGTCAATGGCATGAGAGGATACCAAAATGTTGATCTAAGCGAAGCTGAATGGCAACAAGTAAAGTTTGATCTCAACTCGCTGGATACGAATATGGAGAGCGAAGCTAAATGGCAGCAAGTAACGTTTGATCTCAATTCGCTGGATACGAATATGGAGATGGTTGCATCTCTGAGTCTTGGCATCGATGAAAATTATGTATATGGGAATATTTTTATCGATGATATCGAGCTTAGTCAAACTGAAGCGGCTGAATAAAAAATAAACGTGATGAAATGTTAGCCCCCGGATTTCTGGCCTGAGCAACGTCGAAGGCTGTGCCGGGGGCATTTTTGTGCACATGGATTGGGATAATTCTGATAAAACTCAGATGCTCACGGCG
>Ga0315545_1000879_pt1 | contig 31023 bp, 29 predicted proteins | sample SalMarSW160210MG_FD_203096 | JGI IMG/M metagenome (GOLD analysis project Ga0315545, IMG submission 203096) | Salt marsh sediment microbial communities from the Plum Island Ecosystem LTER, Massachusetts, United States - Salt Marsh Sediment SW1602-10 ...
AAAGTATCTTAATAATTCTGATATTTTTCTATTTATAGCTCATAGTAGCTCTTTAAGAGATGGCAGTTTTCCTGAAAATCCCGATATGATAGTGAAAATAGAGAAAAACGATGATGTCTCTATTCACATAAAAGGGACTAAGGGATTTAAAAAGGCGGGAAGTGAAGAATTGACTGACCTTTATTTTATGCTTGGGGATATAAATAGTTAAGAAAGACTTCGAGAAGGAAGATGGTGATTAAATAGTTATTCTTTCAAAGAACTTCTTTTTTTTGTAAAATAGTATTCATGTTCAAATCAGTTTCTCCAAAGGTTGATTTTATCAAGCTAGAAGAAGATATTCTAAAGCGCTGGCAGAAGTCAGGTATTGTTGAAAAATATCTTTCTAAGAACAAATCAGCTAAAAAACGCTTTTCTTTTCTAGATGGTCCTATTACAGCTAATAATCCTATGGGTGTTCACCATGCCTGGGGGAGGACTTACAAAGATCTATGGCAGCGTTTTTTTAATATGCTTGGTTTTAGGCAGCGTTTTCAGAACGGTTTTGATAATCAAGGCTTATGGGTAGAGGTGGAGGTAGAAAAGGACTTAGGTTTTAAAAATAAAAAGGATATTGAAAAGTATGGCATTGAGAAATTTGTCAATAAATGTAAAGAAAGAACTCTTCATTTTGCCAAAGTACAGACAAAACAATCACAAAGGTTAGGTTATTTTATGGATTGGGAAAACAGCTACTACACGATGAGTGAAGAGAATAATTATATGATTTGGAGTTTTTTAAAGAAATGTTGGCAGGAAGAGAAGAAAGGCCAAAAAGGAATTTACAAAGGCAAAGATGCTGTTCCATGGTGTCCTCGTTGTGGGACAGCCATTTCTCAGCATGAGATTTTAACTGAAGAATACAAGGAGTTAACCCATGAGTCTCTTTATCTAAGGTTCCCTTTAAAGAAGAAAGATGAATATTTTCTAGTCTGGACAACAACTCCCTGGACAATCCTGGCTAATGTTTTATTGGCTGTTAACCCTAAGTTAAAATATTCTTTGGTTTCTTTTGAAGGTAAAAAATACTGGCTGGCTTCTTCTTTGGTAAAGACTATTTTTAAAGAAGGGTTTGAGATCGAGAAGGAAGTTTTAGGAAAGGAACTTGAAGGGATCTCTTATCAGGGTCCGTTTGATAATTTAACGGCTGTTAAAGAAATCGCCAAAGATCCTCATTTCCATAGTATTGTTTTATCAAAAGAGTTTGTTAATGAAGAAGAAGGCACAGGCATTGTCCATATTGCTCCTGGCTGTGGAGCTGAAGATTTCCAGTTAGTCGTCAGAGAATACAAATGGCCTAGTTTGGTTTTACTGGCCATTGATGAAGAAGCTAACTATCTAAAGGGTTATGACGAATTTGGTAGTAAGAACGCCAAGAAAGAGCCCCATTTGATAGTCGATTATTTAAAAAAGAAAAAGGACTTTCTCTTTAGAATTTCTTCCTGCACTCACCGTTATCCCACCTGTTGGCGCTGTAAAGAAGAACTCGTCTGGCGAGTTGTTGATGAGTGGTATATTGCCATGGATCCTTTTAGAGAAAAGATTAAAAAGATTGCCAAGAAGATTAACTGGATGCCTCAATGGGGGTTAAAGATGGAGCTTGACTGGTTGAAGAATATGGGTGATTGGTTGATTTCCAAGAAGCGTTATTGGGGTTTGGCTCTGCCGATTTGGGAATGCCCGAAATGTGGCCATTTTGAAGTTATTGGTAGTAAGGAGGAATTAAAGGAGAAAGCTATCGAGGGATGGAAAGATTTTGAAGGCCATTCGCCTCACCGTCCCTGGATTGACAAGGTAAAGATAAAATGTTCTCAATGCCAGGGGATAGCTTCGAGAATTAAGGATGTTGGTACTCCTTGGCTAGATGCAGGTATTGTTCCCTTTTCGACCTTAAGATACCAGAAAGATAAAAAATACTGGCAGGAGTGGTTTCCGGCTGATTTTATTACCGAATGTTATCCTGGCCAGTTTAAGAATTGGTTTTATTCTTTATTGGCCATGGCAACGGTTTTAGAAAACAAAGCGCCATTCAGGAATCTCTTAGGTCATGCTTTGGTTAGAGATGAAAAAGGAGAAGAAATGCATAAGAGCAAAGGCAATGCCATTGATTTTGACGAGGCTGCCCAAAAGGTTGGTGTTGATGTCATGCGTTGGATATATTGTCGTCAGAATCCGGAGATTAATTTAAACTTTGGCTTTAAGGTTGCTGATGAAGTTCGCCGTCAATTCCATCTTCTTTTATGGAATGTTTATAATTTCTTTGTTAGTTATGCCAATTTAGACCAGTGGCAGCCTCAGAAAGGAAAGAAGAATGGAAATGTTTTGGACGAGTGGATTTTATCAAAGATAAACAGATTGAATGAAGAAGTTACTGGTCTTCTTAGCAAATTTGATGCTTTTACAGCGACGAAAAAGATAGAAGTCTTTTTAAATGATTTGTCTTTATGGTATATCCGCCGTTCAAGAAGTAGAGTTGGTGTTAAGGCCTCTTCACAAGAAGATAAAGAAGCTTGTTATACTACCCTTTATCAGGTTTTAATAGATTTGGCCAAAATCCTTTCTCCATTTTTACCTTTTCTTTCAGAAGAGATTTATACTAATCTAACCTCTGAAGAATCAATTCATCTTACTGACTGGCCTAAGTTGAATAAAAACTTAATTAATAAAGATTTAGAGAGAGAGATGGAGTTTGCCAGAAAGATTTGTGAAAAAGGACATTCTTTGAGAAAAGAAAAGAAAATCAGAGTCCGCCAGCCACTTCAGTCACTAACCATCAAAGGTAGAGGAGGGAAGTTGCCTTTAGCCGTAGTCCAATTAATTAAAGAGGAATTAAATGTCAAAGAGGTGAAGTTTATAGAAGGAAAGGGAGAGATGGAAGCGAGTTTAGAGACAAAGATGACTCCTGAATTAAAGGCAGAGGGGGAGGCGAGGGAGCTGATCAGACAAATTCAACAACTTCGTAAAGAATCTGGCTGTGCCATTGACCAAAAGATTAAAGTTGCTGGACCTCATTGGCCAAAAGAGAAAAATCTTTTAGAAGTTATTAAAAAAGAAACTTTAACAGAGAAACTACTTTCCTCTGATAAATTAGAGATTATCGATTAAATATGTTGAAGCGTTTTTTTAATTTTGACTGGATTATAGTAGGGCTTGTTTTTCTTCTTCTTTTTTTAGGCCTATTTATTCTTAAAAGTATTTTCCCTTCCTTATTTTTTCAACAACTTATCTGGGCCCTCTTAGGTATTTTAGCCTTCTTTATTTTTAGTAAGATTGATTATGGGCATTATGAAAGATTGCCTTGGATTTTTTATTTTGGTTCGCTTTTCTTTCTCTTCATTACTTTTCTCTTTGGCGCCATTACACGGGGATCAATAAGATGGCTTCAAATTGGGGGATTCAATATTCAACCCTCAGAGTTAGTTAAGCCCTTTTTGATTTTATTCTTGGCTGCTTTTCTTTCTGATCAAAAGATTGATTTGAAAAAAATTCTTTACTCCGGTCTCTTAACTTTTCTTCTTGCCTTTTTAATTTTTCTTCAGCCTGATTTAGGTAGTAGCTTAGTTGTTCTTTTTATTTGGTTGGGAATGGTTTTAACAAAGTCTATTAGAAACAGATGGCTTATTTCAGGATTAGCTGTTTTAGTTTTATCCGTTCCTTTATTCTGGTATTTTTTGAAAGATTATCAGAAGGAGCGTATTTTTAGTTTTCTTAGTCCCTCTACTGATCCTTTAGGTTCTGGCTTTAATTTAATCCAATCCAAAATTGCCGTCGGTTCAGGGCAGATTTTTGGTCGGGGATTAGGGAAGGGGACTCAATCTCATCTCCAGTTTCTTCCCGAAAGACACACCGACTTTATTTTTGCCTCTTTGGCAGAAGAGTTAGGTTTTATTGGTTCTTTAATATTAATTCTTTTATTCTTTTTTCTTTTACTTAAAATACTTCTCTTGGCCATTAATAATCAGGATCGTTTCGCTTCTCTGGTTTGTGTTGGGGTTTTCAGCCTTTTGTTTATCCAGGTTTTTGTTAATATCAGTATGAATTTAGGCTTGTTGCCGATAACAGGAATTACCCTACCTTTAATTTCCTATGGGGGTAGTTCTCTACTTTCAACGATGATTGCCTTGGGGATAATAAGTAACCTCGCCAAAGGTAAAAACAATGAAAAGATGGTTGAGATAAAGTAAGGAAAATATTATAATCAGAACTTATGAAAAAGTACGCTATTATTAAAATCACCGGTTCTCAATGTAAAGTCTCCGAGGGAGATGAAATTGAAGTCGATAAGATAGAAGGAGAAAAAGGTTCTCCTTTATCTTTTGAAGAGGTATTGCTCTTGGTAGATGATAAAAAAATAAGGGTCGGGCAACCCTTGGTTAAAGGAGTAAAGGTGAAAGCTAAGATTATTGATCAGACTAAGGGGAAGAAGATAAGAGTGGCCACTTATAAATCTAAATCCCGTTATCGTCGCGTTAAAGGATCAAGACGTCCTCTGACAAAAATCAAAATAGAGAAGATTATCTCTGCTTGACAATTGTGAAAAGATTGATTACCATGTATGAAAACTAGTAATTCTTATGTCAAAGACAAAAGCTGCAGGGAGAACAAGACAGGAAAGTCCACGCCTAGGCAAACGCTTAGGTGTTAAAATTTTTGGAGGAGGAAAAGTTAAATCAGGCAATATTATTATTCGCCAAAGAGGGACCAAATTTCATCCTGGTGAGGGGGTCAGCCTAGGCAAAGATCACACTATTTTTGCCTTAAAAGACGGTATTGTTCAATTTAAAAAGAGGCAAGGTAAAAATTTAGTTGCCGTAGTTTAAGAGATGGATCAACCAAAGCAAGTTGTCGAACTAGATGTAGAACTGCTTCAATCAAATCCACTTCAGCCAAGAGGGTTAATTACTAAAGAATCTTTAGGAGATTTGGTTAAATCAATTGAAAAACATGGTATCCTAGAGCCTTTGGTAGTGGCCAAAACACCAGCTGGTTATCAGTTAATTGCCGGAGAGAGAAGATGGCGGGCTTCAAAATTGGCCGGGTTAAAAACTGTCCCGGTTATCATTAAGGAAACCACCCCTCAAGGAATGTTAGAAATGGCTCTAGTAGAGAATGTTCAAAGAGAAGATTTAAATCCTCTTGATCGTGCCCAAGGTTTTGTTAGGTTGATGAAGGAATTCGACTTAAGCAACAAGGACATTTCCGAACGGATTGGCAAGAGTCCTTCTTTTATCTCCAACTCTCTTCGTTTACTTAATTTACCTGATGCCCTAAAGGATGGTTTGCTTTCTAATTTAATCAGCGAAGGACATGCTCGAGCTTTAGCTGGCATTGACGATTCAAAGTTAATGGTTGAAGCTTACAAAATGGTTTTGCGCGAGACAGCTTCTGTACGTCGGGCTGAAGAAATTACCAGAAGAATAAAGAAAAGCTCCGGGCAGGCAATTAAATCGATGTCAAACGTCCCCCATATTATCTCTGATGAAACTGACAAGATAAGAGATGATATTCATCGATCATTAGGGGGAGATAGTAAAACAAAGATCAGAGTTAGCAGGTCAAGGGTAGAAACAAGAATCTTAATTATCTTTAAAGGGAATTTAGAAGAAACAGAGAAGAAGCTTCAAAAAGTCCATCAAGGATTAAAATAGAAAAAGACTCAAGGAATTTTAGTTATCAGCCCCATTTGGTTTAAAGGCCAATATCTAAACCAAGCCCTGCCGATAATGTTCTCTCGAGGAACAAATCCCCAATCTCTTGAATCAGAGCTATGGTTACGGTTGTCTCCCAAGACAAAATAGTTATCTTCAGGAATGGTGACTGTTTCGCCTAATCCTAGGAAATTACCGGCAAAGGTCTCTTGTCCATCAGGAAGATAGGGTTCTTCGAGAAGGGTGTTGTTTATGAATAACCCGTTCTCTTCAAGTTTCATCATTTCTCCAGGTAATCCAACAATTCTTTTAATATAGTCATAATCTTCATTACGTGGGGCGGTGAAAATTATAACATCATTTCTCTTTGGTTGGCTTAAATGATAAGAAATTTTATCCGTTAGAAGATAATCGCTGTCATGGAAGTTAGGGTACATAGAGTTGCCACGAACTTGATGAGGTTGGAATAAAAAAAGGTAAACAATAACAAAAATTGCTAAGGCAATAACAACCGTTTCAATGATGTCTAAAAAAATAGAGCCGGCTCTTTTGAAAAAACTCATGATAATATTATTATTGAATAATAAATGGCTTTCAAGTAGGAGATTTGTTAAAATTTAGATATTAGGTCGTTTAGCTCAGTTGGTAGAGCGCTTCGTTCACATCGAAGAGGCCAGAGGTTCGAATCCTCTAACGACCACCAGTAATTAATTCTTTAAGGTTGAGGAATATGCTAATTACTAAATCTGATTTAAAAAAAGCACTTCAGCAACAAGAAAAAAACATAATCCTTGGGATTATTAAGCTTCTAAAGGCTCATGTTATAAACAAACTATTCAAATTGGGAAAGGATGTGGGGGTATTAAAGAAGGACGTAAGGGTGTTAAAAAAGGACATGAAAGAAGTAAAACATGATATCGAAAAAATGGATAGAAGGTTGGAGAAATCAATCGAACGGGCTGATCGACATGGACAAGTACTTGATAATCATGAGAAAAGAATTACTTCCCTAGAGATTTCCAACCCTCAAATTTAATAGTTCTTCACGAATAGATATTATATAATTTTTATCTAAAAAGGAAAAGTCCTTCTTGAGAAAGAAATCTAACCCCTAGAGCATTAATGTGAGCTTCATAAGAGGTAGAATCTTTTGCTTTATTTAGTTTTGTTTGGGAGAGGAGATATAATGCACCATAATCGGGGTTGACGATATCCTTTTTGGAAAGTTTTTGGAGATTATCTTCCATTTTCTCAAAAATTCTTTGAGCTAAAGTTATTTCTCTCTTTAAGCGGCGTCGATTATAAGTTTTTCCTTTATTAGTTTTAGAGATAATATAAACCTTTTCTAAATTATCGATGATTTCTTGGATTTTATTTTTAAAATAGAAGCTTTTGTCCTTGTCTGATTTGGCTGTTTTCTGCCAGAAACTAATGGTAAATCTAAATCTATAGAGAGAAGTGATCGTCTTTTCAAATCTTCCCTTTTTCAACAAGAATTCGGTATGCTTTAATTGGATAAGAATTAATCTTTTTATAAAGCGGTGGAGAGGTTGTTGTTTAATTTCTTCTTTTAAATTTGAAATTTGGCCTTGAGATGTTTCGATATAAGTATCACCTGTTTGATCGATAACAGGATTTTCTAAAGGGGCAGAGGGATCGAAGTTAATTTTGTAGCTAATCTCATCTCCTTCATTAATTAAACCAGAGGTAGTTGTCCAAAAATCTTCGTCATCAAAAATTTGACCAATATATAGATCATAGATGCCATCAGTAGTTCCGGTTAGATTTATTTGATATTCTCCTGGTAAAGGATTGCCAATTATCATTAATTTACCGTCTCCCTCGCCAACCAAATTTCCGTTGGGGTCGGTGATGTTTATAGTGGCAGGAGAGGCAATTTGAAAAACTAAGGAGGAGTTATAATCAGAATCAGTAGAGATATCAGAGATAGAAGTTGGATTTAAACCAAGAACTTCCATAATTTTTTCTTGTCCTTCATTAGAAATAATTAATTCTTGATGGCCGAGATCTTCTAAGTTAATGGCATCTATTTCGTTTAAACTGGCACTCTCAATTAAAACAGTACCGTCACCATCAGCAAACTCTTCACTTTGTGGTTTGCCATCGAGCCAAAGGCCTAAAATTTTATCTAACCAATTAGGGGAGTCGATATTGATCCATCTTAAGGTGCTTGCAGGAATCTTGCCAATAAGAGGAGTGAAAATAGAAACAAGATGTTCTGGAAGGGAATTATTCAGAGTATTTAGCCAGTTGTTTTTCTGATCCATAGAATCAAAATTAATTTCTTGAGAGCCGTTTTTTAGATAATTGAAAGTCGGTAGAAGATCTTTAAGACTAGGAACAATTTCTCTGATAGCTTGCATATTTGTTGCAAAGTAAGGTTTTCTTAAATAGAGTAAAAGATTAGCTCCGATTTTTTGCCAACCGGGGAGGAATTTACTTAAATCACCACCTTCCCAAAGATAGTAAACAGAGGGAATACCTTGATGAGGAGATCCTACAGTAATTAATTGATCAATAATATTTTCTTGATTTTTTTGAACATAAGTTCGCGCCACTAAACCACCAAGACTATGTCCTAAGAGGTCAATTTTCCCTTCAGATGATGGTTTAACAATGTTTTCAATATATGTTTTAAGATCTTCTGTAATTGAGTTAACTGGTTTAGTCCAGTTATAATTAAAAATAAAGAAATTCCTATCTTCACCCTCAGTTTCATAGCCAGCATTTTTAAGAGTTTCAATTAAACCATCGTAAACCTTAACACCAGGCGTCATATACCACTCAGATTGTGGTTTTTCTATGCCCAAAATCATATTTTCATGATTCCAGGAACCGCCAAATCCAGGGAGGAGTATGAGAGGTTGAAGAATTATTGGTGTTGGGGTAGGAGTAGGGGTTATAGTTGGAGTGGGTGTCGCTGTTGCAGTCGGAGTAGGAGAAGGAAAATCGCCTTTTATTATTATATCGTCGTAGTGAACAGTAGTTCTTCCTCCACAGCCGGCATAATATCCTGGCCATATTTGAAAACCCGCCTTTCCATCAAGTATTGGGTTATCAATGTCGTCAAAATCTAATTGGAGAATATCGTCTACATAGATTTTTATATTTTCGTTATTTAAAACTATTTTGATTTTGTACCATACATTAGAAGAGTTGTTGAATGGCACTGTTTTGACCCAGTTGCCAGAGGGATGATATTTGCCTAGTGCTAATAGATTATTACTTATTAGATTTACTTCGTAGCTTTTTTCCATATTGGAGTGGTATCTAAATAAAATTTTCTTATCTACTCCTACTGTTCCTTTTACTCGTGCTTCGACAGTATAATTAGACCAATCAAGATTTCCTACCAAAGCATAACTAGGAAAATCTCCACTACAATCTTTAACTACGGTTCCTATATATTCGCCATCTTGTATAGTCCAACTTCCACCTGGACCTATGTATTCTTCCCATTCTTCTTTTTTGCCATTCTCAAAATTATCCTCAAATAAAATATTTTCAGTTGCCTGTATTTTAGACGGGTAGAAGGAAAGAAAGAATATAAGAGAGAGTAGGAGTAAAAAGGATAGTTTTTGCGAAATACTTTTTTGCATAATAAAAAACAAGCCCTTCCGGCTTGTTTGATTGAATTAAACTGATTTATTAGCACTTTGTCAAGGGGCAAATTGTTTATATTTTATGAATTTGATAAACTTTCTAAGTATGAGTAAGAAAAAGCTGAAATATACCGGTGAAAGAGTAACCCCGGATCAAATGCATGATGATGTTATTAACTGGATACTTCATATTCAAAGATATGTTTTCTCACTTAATTTCTGTACTATAGAGCCCGAATCGGTAATTCTTCATAAACTCTCTGAGGGTAAAGCTAAGTCATTGCAACAAATATATCATCTTTTGTCAAGTAACCTAATTTTCGTCAATAGATGGATTCCTGTCTGTCGTTGTCCCCTAGCCTATCTTTATTTATTTGCTTTAAGCCTAAAAATACTTCTTAATCGCATTTAGTATGATAAAATCAAAATAATGATTTCTGCAGTAATTTTAATTAAAAATGAAGAAAAAAATATTAAAGATTGTCTTCAATCAATAAAAGATTTGGCTTCAGAGATAATTATCATTGACGATTATTCTACTGATAAAACAGTCAAAATAGCCAAGGATTTTGGGGCTAAAGTTTTTCTGCATCATTTAGATAACGATTTTTCCCAACAACATAACTTTGGCTTAGAAAAAGCTAAAAATGGGTGGGTTTTGTTCCTAGACGCAGATGAGCGAGTTTCACCAGAATTAGCTAAGGAGATTAAGGAAGAAATAAGGCAGACAGACCTGAATGGATTTTATTTAAAAAGACAAGAATTTTTTAACGGTAGGCCTTTAAAGTATGGTGAAACAGCTCATTATATTCTACGGTTGGGGAGAAAGGGAAAAGGGGAGTGGCAAAGAGAAGTTCATGAAGTTTGGGAAATTAAAGAAGGAATCGGCAGATTAAAAAATCCTTTACTTCATTATTCGCACCCAACATTGACTGAATTCATTGAGCATGTAAACAGATTTTCTACCATTCATGCTCAAGTCCTAAAAAAAGAAGGAGTTAAGCCAAGTCTTTTTAGGATAGTCGCCAATCCCCTAGCTAAATTTATACAGAACTATATTTTTAGATTAGGCTTTTTAGATGGCACCCCAGGTATTATTACAGCTTTAATGATGAGTTTTCATTCCTTTTTAGCTAGAGCAAAGCTTTATTTTCTTTAAATGAATCTGATGTCGAAATTAATAACAGCTCTATTTTTTCTCTTCTTAGCTCTTTTTCCTTTCGGCCAACTGACAAAATTACCTTTATCTTTTTTAAATCTTCCAGAGGTGCATCTCTATTTAACTGATGTTGTTTTGTTTTTTCTCTTATTTTCCTGGTTAATCTGGCGTTTCTTTATTAATAAAAGAAAATATAAACCTCCATTCTTAACAAAACCTATCTTATTATTTTCCTCTCTTGCCTTAATTTCTTTATTTGTGAATAGTTTTCGCTTTTCTGGTTTAGAAGTTTTAGTTAGCTCTTTATATTTATTAAGATGGCTAGTTTATGCTGGTCTTTATTTTGTTCTTGTTGATCTAAAAAATGAATTTAAGAAAGACATTCCTTGTTATCTGTTAATAATTGGTGTTTTTGTGGCTGTCTTTGGCCTTATTCAATATTTGCTATGGCCTAATTTAAAAGCTTTAGAGGTTTTACAATATGATCCTCATTTCTACCGAGTGGCTGGCGCTTTTCTTGATCCTGGCTTTACGGGATTAATATTAGTCCTAACATTAATTCTTTTAACTGTTTTCTCTTGGCAGAAGAAAAATAAACGGTGGTGGCTCTTATGGCCATTTCTCTTTGTGACGCTGCTTTTAACCTATTCCAGGGCCTCCTGGCTAGCTTTTTTAGTGGGGATAGGTATTGTTCTTCTTTATAAGAGAGCTTTTAAGTTTCTCTTCCTGATAATAGTTCTTTTAGGTTTAAGTTGGTTTTTCATCCCACGGCCTTCAGGAGAAGGAGGTAAACTGGAAAGAACTTATTCTATCAAGGCAAGATTAGAAAACTACCAACAGGCCTTTTCTATCTTCAAAAAGAATCCTTTATTAGGAGTAGGCTTTAATACCTATCGCTATACTCAAAGAGATTATAATCTGTTGTCTGAAGAAGAATGGCAGACGAGTCAGTCTGCAGCCGGGGCTGATTCAAGTTTTCTTTTCGTCCTGGTGACAACTGGTATCCTTGGCTTATTATCTTATCTCTGGCTTTATCTGAAGGCTTTAAGAGGCTCCAAAAACATACTTATTACAGCTAGTATTATAGCGATGGTTATTCACTCTTTCTTTCTAAACTCTTTGTTTTACCCTTGGGTTATGGCTTGGTTTTGGATTTTATTAGCTATGGAGAATAGTTAATTTTAATTGTCTTTTCTGTTTGATTCCCGGCTTTATCTTTACTAACAACTTTGATTTCATTTTCGCCTTTATCTAGAGAGATTTGATAACTAAAATTACCTTCACTGTCAATGACAACAAAATGCTCGTTGATTAGAATATTTGCTCCTTCATCTGTTTTACCGACAATCTCTATTCTATTGTTTTCTGTTGAAATTGTTTCTCCATCTTGAGGCTGGCTAATGTCTAATTCTGGAGGCTTATTATCATATAAAATATCAATTTTCTCAGAATAGTTGCTTTCATTGCCTCTCTTATCAACGGCAATAGCGTAAACTCTATTTTGTCCTTCTTTTAGGTTCAGATTACTAAAGGTAAATTTGCCTTCCTGATCAGCAAGAACGTCCTCTTCTTTGTTATTAAAAAAGAGTTTTACTGTTGACTCACCTTCAGCAAAACCAGAAATAGAAATTTGAGCACTATTGGTTGCTTCAAATAAAGGATTAAAAACCGGAGGAGAAGGGGGGATATTATCTGATTGCTCTGGTAAGATAGAGGAACTATTAATTTTACCAACAAAAACAGCCAGTTTTATTAAAGCAGGGACTCCTAAAAAGAAAATAGCCATTCCTAAAAGAATAGTTAAGAAACCATATAGGAAAGCCTTACGGAGGTTTCTCTCTTTTTCTTTTTTAGCTAATAAAGAGGTTCTTCTTTTCATTAGAGCCGATGGTCGGATTTGAACCGACGACCCATGCTTTACGAAAGCATTGCTCTACCAACTGAGCTACATCGGCAGAATCCACTTTATTGTAACAAAAAAAATAATATTTACCAATTTATAGGTAGGGTTTTTTGGAGCATAAAACACAGAGCGGGATAGGGGAGTCGAACCCCTCTTTCCACCTTGGGAAGGTGATGTTGGACCGCTCAACTAATCCCGCCTTTATCTTGGTATTGTTAAAGTATTACCCGGATGAATCAAATCAGGATTGACCAAATTATTTGTATTAGCAATCTCTACCCATTGATAACCGTCGTCATAAGCTCTAATCGCAATTTCCCAGAGATTATCACCCTTCTCTACCGTATAGCTATCTCCACTGATAGTTGGTTGAGATACTTCAATTGTTGGCATGATAACTTCTGCTTTTGGGATATTTAATTCTTGACCGACTAACAAAATATTGGCGTTGGCTAGATTGTTTTCGCTGGCAATATCAACCCAATTATAACCGGAACTATAGAACTTTTCCGCAATTTCCCAAAGATTATCGTTTTCTTGAACAGTGTAAGTAGTTGGTAGTCCAAGAGGAACAATTTTTCCTTCTTCCTCAACTAGTTGGACTTCTTTTGGAGGAAGAGTGACACCCTCTTCTCCTTGTTTACCGACACCCTTGAAATAATTAAAGATTAAGACGCCGACGACAATAACTACCACAGTACCTAGAATAATGCTAATGAGAGATTCATTAAGCTTAATTTTCTTTAGAAAGTTTTTCAATTTTCCGTTGTTCATTTAAGAGGAATTTTTACAAAAACCTCCTTTCTAGGCAGAAATTGGCGGGGACGACGGGACTCGAACCCGCAACCTCCTGCGTGACAGGCAGGCGCTCTAACCGGTTGAGCTACGACCCCAAATAATCCTTTTTAGATCTAAGAAAGGATAGCAGATTATTGAGGCTAAGTCAACGCTGTGATATCATAAAAATAATGAGAATGAGTCGCGGAATGAATAATAGACAATTGGCAGGTCTTTTAAGATCAATTGCTGCGGCTTACGAAGTTAAGGGAGAAAACAAGTTTAGAGTTGTTGCTTATGAGACAGCTGCCACCGCCATAGATCATTCTCTAACGGAAGTAAAAGATTTATGGAAAGAAGGAAATTTAAAGGAAATTCCAGGAGTTGGTTCTTCAATTGCTTCTCATTTAGATGAACTTTTCCGTAAAGGAAGGGTTACTTACTTCAAAAAGGTTTTTAAAGATCTTCCTCAGTCAATGTTTGAGATTCTAAAAATACCAGGTATAGGGGCAAAAACTGCCTATAAATTAGCCCTTGAATTAGGTATCAAAGAACCTAAAAAAGCGGTTGAGAGGCTTAAAAAGGCGGCTAAAAGGGGTGAAATAAGGAAGATTGAGGGATTTGCCCAGAAGTCAGAAAAGGAGATTTTAGAGGGCATTAAAGAACTAAAGGGGCGTAAGGAAAAAATGAATCTTTCTTTCGCTCAAGAGCTGGCTCAAAGAGTAATAGATTACCTTAGTGAAAATGGTGAGAATAAGGATATTATAAGAATTGATCCCCTAGGCAGCTTAAGAAGAATGAAGGCCACTCTTGGTGATGTCGATTTAGCCGTAGCCACGAAGAAACCACAGAAAGTCATTAAGAAGTTCACTAGTTTTCCTGAAGCTGAAAAGGTAGTTGTTGCTGGTGAAAATACGGCCAGAATTATCTATCACGGAAGACAAATAGACTTGAAAACAATGAGTCCTGAGGCTTATGGAGCCTTATTGCAGCATTTTACGGGTTCAAAACAACATAACATCCATCTTAGGGAATTAGCTCAGAAAAAAGGTCTTAGTCTTTCGGAATATGGCGTTAAAAAGAGGATAAAAGGGGGGAAGTGGCAGTTAAGAAAGTACAAGAATGAAGAAGACTTTTATAAAGCCTTAGGTATGGTTTGGATTCCTCCGGAATTGAGAGAGGATAGGGGAGAAATCGAAGCCGCTCAGAAAGATAAATTACCTAACTTAATAGAACTGAAGGATATTAAAGGAGATTTACATATTCATTCTGATTTTCCCATTGAACCTAGTCATGATTTAGGTCAAAGCTCAATAAAGGAAATCCTTAAAGAAGCAAAAACCTTAAATTACGAATATATTGGCCTTTCTGAACATAATCCTAGCTCTAGCCAACACACTAAAAAACAAGTAATTAACTTATTAAAGAGGAAAAAGGATTATATTGATAAAATAAATTACTCTAGAACAAATAAGTTACCCATTTATATTTTTAATGGCCTAGAAGTAGATATAAAGCCTAATGGAGAGCTTGCTCTACCTGAAGAAGCATTCAAGTATTTAGATTTTGCCATTGTTTCGATTCATTCCAGTTTCAGAATGTCCTTAAATGAGGCAACAAAGAGAACATTAGAAGCCTTAAAGCACTCAAGGGCCAAAATTTTAGGCCATCCTACCGGTAGAAAATTAGGCATAAGAGAGGGTTTTGATCTTGACTGGGAGAAAATTTTTGCCTTTTGTAGAAAAAATAAAAAAATCATCGAAATTAATGCTTGGCCTAATAGATTGGATCTACCTGATGAAATGGTAAAAGATGCTGTGAAAAACGGGGTGAAAATGGTTATTAATTCTGATTCCCATGCTGCTGATCAACTTTCTCATATTAAATATGGAGTTGCTGTAGCTAGAAGGGGCTGGGCAACGAAAAATGACATTATAAATACCATGAGTTATAATAAAATAAGAAAAATTTTGAAAGGAGGTGAATAGTAACCAATGACTCTTTGGGTAATTATAGGCATTATTGCTTTACTGATAATTCTCTATATTTGGTCTTCTTACAATCAGTTTGTGACGATGAAGACGAGAATTAAGGCTTCGATACAAGAAATCGGCAATCAATTAAAACGCCAGGCGAATTTAATTCCTAATCTTGTCTCTTCTGTTAGAGGTTATATGAAGCACGAAAAAGATATTTTTAAAGAATTAACTGAGGCAAGAAAGGCTGTGATGAAGGCTATTTCCGGAAATGACACCCAGAAATTAATCGATACAGGAACCCGCTTACAGACTGCTTTAGCTCCTATCAGAGCTGTTTTTGAATCAACACCTGAACTTAAGGCAGCTGGACCAACAACTAAATTAATGGATGAACTTAGGGATACAGCTGATAAGGTAATGTATTCAAGAAGGACATTAATTGATTTAAGTGCTGATTTTAATATTAAGGCTGTTACCTTCCCGTCAAAAATTGTCGCCATGATCTTTGGTTTTAAGCAGGAGAAAGGTTTAAAAACTCCCTCTGAAGGCGAGTATATCGAAGTTAAAAAGAGTGAAACAAAAGCGCCGAAAGTTAAACTTTAATGATCAATATCTATGAGCAGGTAGATCGAAACAGACGCCGAAGCATCATTGTTATGGTGTTGTTCGTGGTATTTATTACTCTTTTTATTTGGGCTATCACCAGGCTTTTAGGTTATGGTCCAAGTGTCATCGGCGTTGCTTTAATTATTTCAGGATTGGTAAGCTTTAGTAGTTATTGGTGGTCAGATAAGATTATTTTAACTGTTTCTGGGGCAAGACCAGCTAATAAAAGCAAGGATTTTAATTTCTTCACCGTTGCCGAGAATTTAGCCATGGCGGCTCGTATTCCTAAACCTAAGCTGTATGTCATTGACAGCCCGGCTTTAAATGCCTTTGCTGCTGGAAGAGATCCTAAACATGCCGCTGTTTGTGTTACCAGCGGTCTCTTGGAAAAGCTTAATCGGACAGAATTAGAGGGGGTTGTTGCCCATGAGCTTTCGCATATCAGAAATTATGATACGCGATTAATGAGTATCGTTACTATTCTTGTGGGGATGGTTGTTTTAACAGGGGATTTGTTGATGAGAAGGTTCTATTTTGGTGGTTCTAGAAATCGTCAGGGAGGTAATATTGGGGCCATCGCCTTGATATTTGCCCTAATTATTGCCTTACTGTCTCCTTTAATCGCCAAATTAATCCAACTAGCTCTCTCTAGAAGAAGAGAACTTTTAGCTGACGCTGGAGCCGTTATGATTACTAAGTTTCCCCCAGGACTAATTAAAGCTTTAGAGAAAATATCTCAAGATAAAAATTCTCTTAAGACAGCTACTAAAGCAACCGAAAACCTTTTTATCATCAATCCCTTTAAGGGAAAGCAGGCTAAAAGTTGGTTAACGGGTTTATTTAACACTCATCCTCCGGTGGAGGAGAGGATAAAGGCCCTAAAGGGGATGTCTTAAAATGAAAAGTTCAAAATTAACGGAGAAGAATATCAAACATCTTTCTAAATTGGCTGGCCTTAAATTAACAAAGGCTGAGCTTAGTAAGTTCCCAAAACAGCTCTCAGAGATTTTAACTTATGTTGAATCACTAAATAAATTAGATACCAAAAAGATAGAGCCAACAGCACAGGTAACTGGCTTGGAGAATATAACCAGAGAAGATAAATCGGGGAAATCTCTCACCGCTGATGAGGTCTTATCTAACGCGAAAAAAAAGGATAAGAATTTCTTTGTTACTAAAGCAATTTTAGAGAAATGAATATTGACCAATTAACCATCGTTAAAGCGAAAGAAGGTTTAAAGAAGAAAGAATTTTCTTCATTAGAATTAGTTGAGGGTTATTTCAAAAATATTAAGAAAAAAAATTCTCAGCTTAATGCTTTTATAACTCTTTGTGAAAAAGAAGCTCTTTTAGAAGCCAAAAAAGCAGATAAATTAATAAGCGAGGGAGTGAAGAAGTCTCTTTTAGGAATTCCTATGGCCTTTAAGGATAACTTTTTAACTAGAGGAATAAAAACTACGGCTGCTTCAAAAGTTCTCCAGAATTATATTCCCGTTTATGACGCAACGGTCGTTGATAAACTAAAAAAGGCTGGAGTAATCATTTTAGGAAAAACGAATATGGATGCTTGGGCTCATGGTTCTTCAGGAGAAGCATCTGATTTTGGTCTTACTAGGAATCCCTATGATAGAAATAAAGTTCCTGGTGGTTCAAGTAGTGGTTCAGCTACAGCTGTTGCTTCAAGAATGGCTCTCGCAGCAACAGGAACAGATACAGGAGGGTCAATAAGACAACCAGCTTCTTTCTGCAATGTTGTTGGTCTAAAACCAACCTATGGAAGAGTCTCGCGTTATGGAATTATTGCTATGGCCTCTTCTTTGGACGCCATAGGCCATTTAACCAAAACAGTTGCTGATTCAGCCTTGCTTTTAGGTATTACTGCTGGGCAAGATAAATTTGATGCCACTACCTCCCCTAGCCCTGTAGGGGATTATCTAAAGAATATTAAGAAAAGTGTTAAAAATATAAAGATTGGTGTTCCCAAAGAGTATTTTAGAGAAGGTTTAGAGCAAAATGTTAAAAGTAAAATTAAAGCAGCTCTTAAAGAATTTGAGAAATTAGGAGTAAAGGTCGAAGAAGTTTCTTTACCTCATACAGAATACGCCTTGGCCGTTTATTATATTATCCAACCAGCAGAAGTCTCTTCTAATTTGGCTAGATATGATGGTATTAGATATGGTTTAGGCCGAAAGATGTTTGCTGGTGAAGCTAAAAGAAGAATTATGTTGGGAACTTTTACTCTTTCTTCTGGTTACTGGGAAGCATATTATCTAAAAGCAATGCAGGTGAGGACCTTAATCAAGCAAGATTTTGATAAAGTTTTCAAGAAAGTAGACGCTTTAATTACTCCAGTCTCACCAACATTACCTTTTAAGATTGGCGAGAAAACAGCAGATCCTTTAAAAATGTATCTCTCTGACATTTATACAGTGACAGCTAATTTAGCTGGTATCCCAGGGATCTCTATTCCCGCAGGCTTTGTTAATAATCTTCCTGTGGGAATGCAGATTTTAGGGCCTCATTTTAGTGAGGATTTACTTTTTAGATTAGCTTATCATTATGAACAACAAACAGGACTCTATAAAAAGAAGCCGGTTTAATTAATTAAACTATGGAATTTAAAGTATTTATTGGTCTAGAAATTCATATTGAGCTTAAAACAAAAGCAAAAATGTTTTGCCGTTGTGCGGCAGATTATTTTGGGCATGAACCAAATACCCACGTTTGTCCAGTTTGCCTAGGTTTACCTGGGGCTCTACCAGTTCCTAATAAAAAAGCTATAGAATTAACAATCATGGTTGGTCAAGCTTTGAATTGTCAGATAAATTCTTTTAGTAAATTTGATAGAAAGAATTATTTTTATCCTGATTTACCCAAAGGATATCAAATTAGCCAATATGATCTACCTTTGTGCCAGAAGGGAGAATTTGAAGGCATCAAAATAACCAGGGTTCATTTGGAAGAAGACACAGGCAAGCTGATTCATGAAATAGCTAATAATCAAAAAGTTTCCCTAATTGACTTTAATCGTTCAGGTATCCCTCTGATGGAGATTGTTACTGAACCAGACCTTCGTTCAACCACTCAGGCCAAAGACTTTTTAAAGAAGCTTCAGCAATTAGTTCGTTGTCTTGGTGTAGCTGATGCTGATATGGAAAAAGGTCAGATGAGATGCGAACCAACAGTTAATTTGGAAATTGTCAAAAACAAAAGAAAATATTACACCCCTTTGGTGGAAATTAAAAACATTAATTCTTTTAGATTTGCCGAAAAAGCGATTGAATATGAAATCAAAAGACAGCTTGAGGAATTTGAAAAAACCGGTCTTGAAAAACAAGCTGGCAACAAAACCACTAGAGGCTGGGACGAGAAAAGACAAAAAACCGTTTTACAAAGAGAAAAAGAAGAAGCAGCTGATTATCGTTACTTTCCTGAACCGGATATTCCCCCGATTCGTCTAACTGATTCTCAAATAAAAGCTCTTAAAAGCAAAGTTCCTGAGTTGCCAGGGGTAAAAATAATTAGGTTTATGAATCAATATGGTCTATCCAGAGAAGCTGCAATAAATTTAATCAGAACTAATATTAGGGCAGATGAATTTGAAAAGAAAATAAATGAAGCAAAAAAATATGGTTTATCTCTTCAAGAAATAAAAATTAATGAGCTAGCAAGTTGGATTGGTGGTAAAAAATTTAATCAGAAAAAGAAATTAAAAGAAATACCAGTTATTTTTATTGTGAGAGCTAAAAAAGATTATAAATTACCTAAAGAGAAAGTAATAAAAACAGTAAATTTAGTTATAGATAATAATCAAAAAATAGTTGAAGAAATTAAAAAGGGGAAAGAGACAGCCATAGAGTTCCTAGTAGGTCAGGTAATGAAAGAAACAAAAGGTCAAGTTGACCCAAATCATGCCCGTAGTATCCTTCGTGAAAAGATAAAATCTGCTTGAAAAAGAAAGCTAAAGGAGATAAATTAAAAAGTGTTATGAAAAAAAAGAGGATTCCAAAAAACTTACCTTCTTCCAGGGAAAAAGAAATAAAAGATTTATTTGACTTTCTTGAAAATAAATTTCCTGAAAGGTTTGGGATGCCTGAAAGACTTAATGAAAGAGTTTCTTACTGGAAAGGTGTCGTTTCTGATTTGAACAAGTTTGCTGAGGAAGGAAAATTAGATAAGCAAGAAACAGAAGAAAATATAGCAAAGTTAATAGCTATCAAGGAGTGGTTATCTGATCGTGATGCTTTAACGGGTTTACATAATAGAGGTAGTTATGAAGAAGCGATATCAAGAGAGATGGATACGGCCATAAGGGATAAAACTTCTTTAACTCTTTTAATTGCCGACGTCGATAAACTTAAAGAATGGAATGATCTTGATCAAAGTCATTACTCGGGTGATCTGGTTATAAAATGTGTAGCAAGGTTAATCGATGAGAAAAGTCGTAAAGGTGATTTTGTGGCCAGGTGGGGTGGAGATGAATTTGCCATTATTCTCCCACGAACTAAAAAGGAACATGCTAAAGCAATTGCCAAAAGAATTTTGAAAGGAATAGAAAATTCAAAGCCAATTTTGGGAAAGAAATTTTCAATTAGTATCGGTGTAAAAGAATATAAGAGTAAGGAAAGTCCAAGTGAAATTTTTAAGGCCGCTGATAAGGCAGCTTATGATGCTAAGGAATCGAAAGATAAATTTGTTGTTGTTAAGGACTAATAAATCCAATTATAAAAATGGCTAAATTTACGCATCTTCATGTTCATTCTGATTATTCTTTGCTAGACGGTTTAGCTAAAATAGAAAAACTCTGTGCTAAAGCTTTACAACTAGGGATGGATTCTTTGGCTTTAACAGATCATGGAGTGATGTATGGAGTGATTAAGTTTTACACAACGGCCAGAGAATATGGCATTAAACCAATTATTGGTCTAGAGGCTTATGTTGCCGCTCGCTCCCGTTTTGATAAACAAGCCAATATTGATTCTGATCGTTATCATCTTCTTCTTTTGGCTAAAAACGAGGTTGGTTATAAAAATTTGATCAAGCTGACTACTTTGGCACATTTAGAAGGTTTCTATTATAAACCACGTATCGATATGGAAATCCTAAAAAAATACTCTGAAGGTTTGATAGCTACCTCTGCCTGTCTTGAAGGTGAAATTCCTCAACTTTTATTACAAAACAGAGAGAAACAAGCAGAAGAGAAGGTAAAAGAGTTTTTAGAAATCTTCGATAAAGATTTTTATTTAGAAATTCAACACCACCCTAAATTAGATAACCAAGAGAAAGCAAATAAGAAATTGGTGACTTTGTCAAGAAAATTAGGAGTACCTTTAGTGGCTACTAATGATGTTCATTATGTTGAGGCTAATGATGCCCAAGCACAGGATGCCTTATTGGCTGTTCAGACACAGAAGATGATTGATGATAAAAATCGTTTAACAATGATTGGTTCTCCGGATTATTATCTCCGTTCTCAAGAGGAAATGATCGAAGCTTTTAAACAATATCCAGAGGCTATTAAGAATACTCAAAAGATCGCCAAGGCTTGCCAACTAGAAATTCCAATTGGAAATTGGATTTTACCGAATTATCCCTTACCGGAAGGAGAGACGGGAAAAGAGCATCTCAAAAAACTTGTTTATGAAAGGCTAAAAGACCGTTTTCCCAAAGCGAGTAAAGAAGTCCTAGAAAGAATCGATTACGAATTAGATATCATTTGCAAAAAAGGTTTTGCCACTTACTTTCTTATTGTTCAAGATTTTGTCAACTGGGCCAAAAAAGAAGGTATTAGAGTAGGGCCTGGGAGAGGATCTGTAGCCGGATCTTTGGTTTCTTATGTCTTAAGGATTACCTCTATTAACCCCTTAAAACATAATATTCCTTTTGAGAGATTTATGACTCCAGAGCGAAAAAGCCCTCCGGATATTGATTTAGATTTTGCCGATGACCGCCGCGATGAAGTGATTGAATATGTAACTAAAAAATATGGAGAGGATAAAGTAGCCCAGATAATTACCTTTAACGTCATGAAAGCTAAGGAATCGGTGAGGGATATTGGTAGGGTATTGGGTATGCCTTATGCTGATCCAGACAAAATTGCCAAATTAATTCCGATGGGAATGTCGATTGAAGATGCCTTGAAATCAATTCCTGAATTAGCTAATCTTTATCGGCAAAAAGAATTTAAAAAACTCTTAGATTTGGCCAAAAAAGTAGAGGGTGTTTCTCGTCATGCTTCCACCCATGCCGCTGGAGTAGTTATCGCTGATAAAGAATTAACCGAATATGTTCCCCTCCAAAAGGAAAGTAAAGGAGACCGTATTATTACCCAGTATGATATGTACGCCATAGATCTTAACTCTTCAGATGAGGCGATTGGGCTTTTAAAGATGGACTTTTTGGGTTTAAGAAACTTAACAATTTTAGAAAAAGCATTGGATTATATCCGCCATAGTAGTGGAGAGGAAATAGATCTTTCAGAAATTACTCTAGATGATAAAGGGGCATTGAACCTTATTGCTAGTGGAGAAACAACAGGTATTTTCCAATTAGAAAGTGCTGGTATGCGGGGATTGGCCAGAAAATTAAAACCTAATAAATTTTCTGATATTGCGGCTATGGTTGCCCTCTATCGTCCAGGGCCAATGCAGTTTATTGATGAGTTTGTAAGTAGCAAAAAGACCCCCTCTAGAATTCGTTATCCTCATCCAGATTTAAAACCAATTTTAGAAGAGACATATGGTGTTGCTGTTTATCAAGAGCAATGTTTACAAATCGCCAATATTATGGGTGGCTATAGTGTCGGTGAAGCCGATATTTTAAGAAGAGCCATTGGTAAAAAGAAAAGAGGTATTATGACTCGAGAAAGAAATAAGTTTCTAAAAAGAGCTCATGAGTTGGGTTATAAAAGAGAAGTCGTTGAAAGAGTCTTTGGTTTAATTGAAAGATTTGCTGGTTATGGTTTTAACAAGGCTCATTCTACTTGTTATGCGATGATTGCCTATCAAACGGCTTATCTTAAGGTTCATTACCCAGTCGAATTTATGTCGGCTTTGCTGACAGCAGAAGCCACTGGTGGTTCGGGGCCGAACAAGGACGAAAAATTGGCTTTAGCAGTTGAAGAGTGTCGAAGAATGAAGATTAAAGTTCTCCCACCAGATATTAACAAATCAAAAGTTTTTTTTACCATTGAGAAAGATAGAGACTCATTAGAAGGAAAGGCAATACGCTTTGGTTTATCAGCCATCAAGAATGTCGGCGAAGCGGCTATCAAAGCAATCTTAGAAGCTAGGGAAATGGGAGGCGATTTTAAGTCACTGGTTGGTTTTTGTCAGAGAGTAGATCAACAGAAAGCAAATAAAAAGGTCCTTGAAAGTTTAATTAAAGTAGGCGCTATGGATAGTTTCGGTAAAAGAGCGGTCATGCTTTCTTCATTAGATAAAACTAGAAACAAAAGTAATAGTTTCCAAAAACAGAAGGCTAATGGTCAAAGTGGTCTTTTTGACGGGGAAGAAAATAATAAAGGATTACATGCCGTCGATGATTTCCCAGAAATGGAAGAGTTTGATCGTCAAGAATTACTTTCTCTGGAAAAAAATCTTTTAGGTTTTTATCTTACTGAAAATCCCCTTGCTCCCCTGATGAAAGCCTTAAGCTTGCGTCGATCACATAAGATTATTGAGTTAATAGAGGCTAGGGGAACAAATCAATTGGTGAGGATGGGCGGTTTGATAAATCAGGTAAAAATTGTTTTAACCAAAAATCAAAGGCAGGAAATGGCCTTTGCTAAAATAGAAGATGACAGCGGTTCTATAGAAGTGGTTGTTTTCCCCAAGGTCTATTCTCGAACTAAACAATGTTGGGGAAAGGGAAGAGTGGTTTTTATTAAAGGAAAAATACAGACAAGAGAGGGAGATAGAAATGTTATTGTCAACGAAGCGTCTTTAGTTGAAGAAGAAGCTTTAAGTGGAGAAAAAGAGAAGAAATCAAAAGGTGATCTAGATTTTGAGATAGAGATTTCCTCTAGGGTGACACCGAGAAAACTGGTTGAAATAAACAGAATTCTTAAGCAAAGCCAAGGCGAAGATAAAGTTGGCCTTATCTTTGTTGACAATCAAGGGAGAAGGAAAAGAATGCCCCTCCCTTTTGGCATTAACTATTCTAAAGACTTAAAAGAGCAAATAGAGAAGATCATTGAAGAATAGCCTCTTGTTTGATAAAATGTTCCCTATGGCTAAAGAAGGACGATTTAACAAAACAACTTTCCATGTTGGAGATAAAGTAAGAGTTCTCCAGAAAATTCAGGAGGGAGACAAAGTTAGGAACCAGCCTTTTGAAGGTATTGTCATCAGTATTAAAGGTTCTGGTGCGAATAAAACATTTACCGTTAGAAAGATTGCTGTTGGGGGAATAGGGGTAGAAAGGATTTGGCCGCTTAATTCTCCCTGGATAGAAGCCATTGAAGTTTTGAGAAAAGCAAAAGTTAAAAGAGCAAAGCTTTATTATTTAAGAACCAATCCTAAAAAGATTAAATTTGTCAGCGAAAACCAAAATAAAACAAAAAAAGCCAAGAAAAAATAAAGAAACTTCGTTAGGGATAGAAGCCTTTGTTGTTGGGCAACTTCGAACTAACTGTTATTTAGTCTTCGATAAAGAAACAAAAGAAGCGGTAATTATTGATCCTGGAGATGATGCTCAGTTTATTATCCGACGAATTAGGGATTTAGGTCTAAAACCGCAATTTATCCTCGTTACCCACGGTCATTTTGATCACATTCTCGCTGTTTTAGAATTAAAACTAACTTTAGAGATGCCTTTTCTAGCTCATAAAAAAGATGAATTCCTCATTAAGAGGGGCGGCCGGACAGCTGATTTTTTTATAAAAGGGGAGACTAATTTAACTCCTAAAGTCGATAAATATATTAAAGAGGGGGATAAAATTGCTTTTGGGAAGGAAAAACTAGAAGTCAGAGAAACTCCAGGACACTCCCCTGGCGGAGTAGTTTTTTTAAGCAAGGGGGTTTGTTTCTCCGGTGATACTCTTTTTAAACAAGCCATAGGTAGAACAGACTATTCTTATGGTTCTACTCCGGACATCATAAAGTCTCTTAAAGTGCTGTTTAATCTTCCAGAAGAGACAATAGTTTATCCAGGCCATGGACCAAGAACTACCATTAAAGAAGAAGTGAAAAATTTGAGTTTTGTGATAAAATAAATAATGGTGGCTAAAACCGCTTTACTCAAAGATAAAGAGTTTTGGTATAAAGATATTCTCTTGACTTGTGATAAACTGCCTGATTTTGAACGTGACGATGTCAATCTAAGTACTCAATTATCCCGTAATATCAAATTAAAGACTCCCTTTGTCAGCTCTCCTATGGACACTGTTACTGGAGGCAAGATGGCTATCCTGATGGCTTTAATGGGCGGTATTGGCGTTATCCACTTCAATTACGACACTATTGAAGAACAAATGGAAGAAGTAAAAAAAGTCAAGCGGTTCGAAGCTGCTTTTGTCTTAGAACCAATTGTTTTAAGTCCTAAAAATAAAGTAGCTGATGTCTATAATATTGCTAAGAAATATGGCTTTTATAGTGTTCCTATAACCGAAGACGGTACGTCAAGAACAAGGTTGGTAGGTATGGTGACCCACCGTGATGTGCGCTTTTTGGAAACTCCGAAGGAAATGAAGATGCCTTTAGGGAAAATCATGACTCCGGCCGATGACCTAATTACTGCTCTTAAAGAAAAGACTTTGGATAAACAAAATATTAAAGCCGCCAATAAAATTATCAGAAGATATAATTTGGATACTTTGCCTATTGTTGATAAAAATTTTCATTTAGTCGCCTTGGTAACTGATGCCGATCTAAGAAAGAACGCGAGATATCCTCTGGCTACTAAGGATAAAAACAAACAGCTGAAAACTTTAATTGCTGTTGAATCAAGAACGGCCTTAGCTAAAAAAAGAATTAGAAAAGGGGTTGAAGTAGGAGTAGATGGTATTGTTATCGACTCTTCAGTTGTCTTTAAGGAACAATTAGAAATTGCCAAATACACTAAAAAGAATTTTCCTTCTTTAGAAGTTATCTTAGGTAATATCGATTCAAGTAAAATGCTAAAAGAGATTATCAAAGAGGGAAATAAATACATAGATGCTGTTAAAATAGGCATTGGTCCTGGAGCAGCCTGTATCACCCAGCAAGAATTAGGTATTGGTAGAGCTCAGGGGTCAGCGGTTTTAGATTGTGTTCAGATAGCAGATAAGTTAGCCAAGAAAAATGGTTTTAGGGTGCCTTTGGTAGCCGACGGTGGTATTAGAAATAGCTCAGATATCACCAAAGCTTTGACCCTAGGTGCTCAAACAGTAATGATGGGCGGTATGTTAGCTGGCTTGGAAGAATCGCCAGGAGAAATAAATTTCAATGAAGAAAAAGGTTATTTAGTTAAGAAATACAGGGGAATGGGATCTTTAGAGGCTATGGAGAGAAGAGGTCATATTCGTTACCGAATCGATAAATCAGCCATCAAGATTGCTGAAGGAAAGGTTACTGAAGTCGGTTTTAAAGGTTCTGGCTATATCTATATTCCCAAATTAATCGCTGCTGTCAAACAAAGCATGCAAAAATTAGGTTGTAAAAACATCAAAACTCTCCAAAAATCTGTTGAGATAAGACCAAATAAACTTCTGCTAGACTAACAAATATGGAAGAAAGCTACCAATTAATTAGAAGATTTCTTTAGCGGGATAAATCTAGCATATATATCTCCACTGAAAGCAGTCTTATAGGGTATCGCTAAAAGAAGATCACATATTCTCTTAGCCCCGACCCATTTTGGCGAGGCAAAAGCCATTGATTCTCCAAAAGAGTAGTTAAATTGAACAGGTCCAATAGCAGACAGATGTTTTATAGACTTTATGGCTAAGTTAATAAATTTTGACGTTGGAGTAAATTCAAAGGATATCATCTTAACTGCTTGGGATAAGCCCTTAATGACCTGATATTCAAATCCCTCAACGTCTATCTTGCAGAAAGCAGGATTACCATACTCTTCAATTAATCTATCTAAGGTAGTCATCGGAACAGAAACAGTTTTATGCCATTGAAAAGCTGAAGTAGAGACGAAAAACATATCACTATTCTTAACACAATCTATCCATTCTTTGGACATAGATGAAACAGTATGTGAATTACTAAGTGTTAATTTCCCCTTGCCTTCTTTTGCTCCAAGTGCCTTATGAACTAAAAATACTTTGCCATTATCCTTATATTTTTTCTGTAATTTTCGCATACAAATATCTTGTGGTTCGACAGCTACTACACTAGCTCCAAGTTTAAGAAAAGTCTCAGTTCTATTACCCATATTTGCCCCTATATCAAAACAGAGATCACCTTTATTAACAAATTGAGAATAAAATCTGATCATCTTTTGCCTGCTTAAAACATTTGATATGGTTAAAACTGAAACATAGACACCATTGTATAGTCTAAAAAACCGAAGCAATCTAACAAAGATATTTAATGCTTTTATAGGTATTAAACCTGATTTAGTACAACTTGCTTTACTACTGCTTCTTGTTTTAAGTTTTCTAATATAATTCATGTCTTTACTAATTAAACTAATTTAATATTAACACGAGAAAAGCTTAAATCTCTAGATAACCACTCAAATCATTAAAAAAGCCTGAAGATTTTATAAGTGGAAATGTAAGTTGTAAAATGAGCGGTTGCTCAAGTTACGAATTTGTATTACTACAACTTTTCTTACATTTCCACTAACTTCAGGTATTTTTTACGCTTTTCATCTTAAGGTCAATTTCGTTAATTTATATCATCTGTTTAAAATCTATCATCTCTACTAAATAAAATGTCAGTATAACAACGATATAACCGTGCCAGCGATAAGCAACAGTGCACCAAAAACCATCACGATTATAGGAACGAGATATCTCTTAAAAATACCACTGTACTCTGAGAGCATGTCTCTATTAATCATATTTCTAATCGTGTTATGGTACATTTTTCTTAACTGCCATTTTAAAACCTCCTCTTAGATTTTATTTCTTGCTCTGTATTATAAATTTAATGTACTGTTTGAACAGGTGGGGAGATTTTAGCAAAAGGGGAGTCTAAAGTCAAAGTTATAGGATTTTGTGACCCAAAAGGTTCGGAATTGGAACCAAATCTGGAAGGAATTTAAGTATCTCTACAACCAATTCTCGTCTAAGGCTAAGTTAGAGTATGATTATCTGTCCTTGGGGTATGGAACTAATTAACCCATAGGATTGATTATCCTCTTCATTTGTGATATATTTCCACCACAAAGTAGATTTAGCCAGGTTTTCTTAAACTTGTGAGGAAATTCTAGTAAATTATTACTTTTATATATTTTCAGTTTATGTTCTTTAAAATCGATATATTTAAGAAAGGAATGGAGAAATGATTAAAGTTGGAGTAATTGGTCCTACAGATATTGCAGTATTGGGTAGGATATTAGGAAAGGAAGTTGGGGCCCTTGAAGATGAAGCTAGAATTGTTGGAAAAGTTTTAGCTGATTTAAATTGTGAACTTTGGGTAAATAGTGATGGAGGGATGCTTGCTGTTGTGGCGAAAGCATATAAGACATCTAAGGGTAATAAACTTGTTGTTTTAACCCCAAAAGAAGGTGAACCTTGGCCTAAAACACATACAAAACCATATGTTGATTACGCTGATGAAATTAGGGAGGAAAAAGATTGGTTTTATTCTAACTACAATGTGGTAACACTACCTAATTTATGTGTTTGTGTGGGCTTATCATGCGGGACTTTTAGTGAATTAGCTTATATCAAGTGGGATCATCAATTTAAATGTGGCAATCTTGAAAAACTTATTGGTATTACAAGTTTACTAAGAGACGGTAGATTTCCAGAGGAACTAGAAGAAATGGCCAAGGACAAAATTAGTTATGTTAATGTCTTAGATTTGAAACATCTTATTGAAGAATTCCAAAGAAAAAAGATCGAAAACCAAATGATATATGAAAGGATAGGGCAGAAACATAGAGGCGGGTTTTAATTTAGAACTAATAGAAAAGAAAGGTGATGAAAATGCAGGTTTTTATTTCAATGTTATGGGCACTAACTATTGCTATTATTTTCTATCTTCTCCTCTATAAACCGATCAATTTTTTTATAAACCTTTGGAGAGAAAGATGGAGAAAGTTATAAGGAAAAGGCTGATGGAAGTTGAGAAAGGTGGTAGGAACGATGATTAGTTCGTATATCTGTTGGCCCTAAGAGCTACAATTTTGACTTTAAAAGTTAGACTTGTAGCTCTTTTCTTTTATATAAAAATAGCCCTAAATAAAGGGCTTTTTGATGGAAATTGTGAACCACATGAATTCTAATTGGAACCAATATGTGGGTGAATTAGAACAATTATTTTCGGTTATTTCTCGATCAAGTTTGAATATGTTACCATTAGAAGTTTGAACTATTTCATTCTTTCTAAATTTAGGCAAGAGAAAAGGGTGTTCAGCTTATTTTTTATATAAGTCTTACGAGACACCCTTTTTATCAATAGATAAAATTTGCGGAAATTAATTGCTATTTTTAGGCTACTATTTGAGACTTTCTTTGTTCCGGGTCTATAAAAATAAAGCCCTTTATAAACGGTTGAAAATTACCAGTTCTGCAACGTATAATTCTATCCCAATGATTACATTTCATATTGCTAATTAGCGTTCTCGCATCAGGTAATTCTTTACAAACTTCATCAAGCGTCATAATTCTTCCTCCGAAAAAATAAGTAGGCGAAATATTTAACCGTTCACTTGTCAATTTTATCCCATCAACAATGGTGGACTTTATGCCAAAAAACTTGAAAGCAAATGCTGTTTTTGGAACTTTTAGTTCTAAAACATCACGACTTTTTACTTTCTTAACAGATTCCTCTGACATAAAGATACCTGGATGCAAAAATTCAACATAGGTTGTAAGTTTTGTCCATTTTGTTTTACCCATTTCTAATCCCCTTTATTTTATTTTTATTAAATGAATAGCACTTTAAACACTAACTAAATAATGCCCAAGGTGCTATCCACTTAAATATAAGGAGAAGTTATATTTCCGCAAATTATTAAAGAACAAGAAAAACAAAAAGCTATTAATTTGTCCTTCTTAGATAAGGGAATAATAGCATAAATGAAGTTAAAAGTCAATATTATAGGCTTTTTGTGACCCCGGCGGGATTCGAACCCGCGATCTTCAGGATGAAAACCTGATGTCCTAAACCACTAGACGACAGGGCCTTAGTGAGCCCGGAAGGGATCGAACCTTCGACACCCTGCTTAAAAGGCAGGTGCTCTACCACTGAGCTACGGGCCCAAGAATGTATTTATTTTAACATAAATACTTATAAAATTTAAGGTTTTTTAGCTATTGGAGAAGACATTCCTCTTTCGACCAAAGACCAACCTTGTTTCCCTTAGCCTTTATTTCAGCTTCTTCTAATCTTTTCTTATGTTTCTCTCCAGATAAGAAAGTATCTGCTCTAGCGAAACCATTTTCTACTAGGTACTCATTAATTAAAGTATTATCAAGCCAGACATACCTTAATAGTCTTCCATATTCATCTTTGTCATTAATATCTTTCTCTAGTTTTACTTTCTTATTATTGATTAAGTTTTCATTTGCCTCTTTCGCCTTTTCAGCCAAACATTTGGTTTCCTTATTCTTACTGTCTAATTCAGGCGTATCAATACCACTATATCGAACTTTAAAGGTTTCATTGTCTTTAATAACTTCAATCGTATCGCCATCAATAACCTTACTTACTAGATAAACATCTTCCTCTGGTAGGGAAGTCATTGTTAGAGTATTTTGGTTAAGTAAAAAGACAAAGATGAAGAAGAAAAAGGCAATTATTAAAGAAAAAAGCTTTTTATTATTTTTCATTAAAAACATCTTAGCAAATTATGTTACAATTTATCTATGATCATTTTAGGGATTGATCCGGGAACAGCCATGACTGGCGTGGGAGTTATTAAATGTAATAAAAAGGAGATAAGAAAGATTTATTTCGGTAAGATTAAAACTTCTATTGATCATGATTCCGCTGAAAGGTTAAACTTAATCCATCAACAAGTTCTTGCTGTTATTAAAGAACATAAGCCTCAAGTTTTAGCCATTGAAAGTCTCTTTTTTAACTCTAATGCAAAATCTGCCTCCGCTGTCGGCCAGGCGATTGGCGTTGTCAAATTAGCGGCCGCTAAGAAAAAACTTAAAGTTTTTGAGTATCCTCCTTTG